>ENA-UOOR01000258-UOOR01000258.1-fermentation-metagenome-genome-assembly--contig:-NODE-258-length-81081-cov-18.103893_pt1 | contig 81081 bp, 85 predicted proteins | sample MGYA00245780_ERZ724029 | MGnify/ENA primary metagenome ERZ724029 (study PRJEB28704, sample SAMN03018315) | fermentation metagenome | biome: anthropogenic terrestrial biome; feature: soil; material...
ATAACAAACAATATAAACACACTAATATATAAAATTTTCCATGTCGTATACTATAAATTGATTTAAGTGTTTCACCATATTTAATTGATATGAAGACATTAATAGTGTACTATTCAAGAAGCGGACACACCGCGAAGATTGCCCAGGAGCTTGCAGATGCTCTTGAAGGTGATATAGAAGAGATTATAGATACAAAAAACCGATCAGGTATCTTAGGCTGGTTACGCTCCGGGAGAGATGCCATGAATCAGTCACTCACCATTTTAAAAGACCCAGTAAATGATCCAGCAGACTATGATTTATTAATAATAGGAACTCCCATCTGGGCCAGTCATGTATCCACCCCCGTCAGGACTTATATACATCAAAACCAGGAGAAATTCAACCAACTGGCCTTTTTCTGCACTGCAGGTGGAGATAACCATAGTGGAACCTTTAATGATATGAAAGAACTTAGTGGAAAATCTCCGGTGGCAAGTCTTGGTGTGAGTGGAAAGGAAATCAAAAATGGAACTTACGGATCCAAAATAGAGGGGTTCATTAAAGCCCTCCCCATGTAAAAGCCTTTAACAGATAAAATAGGAGTTTATTCTTTGAAACTTGATCAGATCGGGGTTATTAAATCTCCGTATAAAATTAGAACTGACGCTCCTCGTCAGGGGCGTTATTCCGAGGAAATAAGTGAAATAATCGTTTTTGAAGATTATTTAGATGGATTGGACTCTGTGGGAAGACATGAATATTTGTTTGTACTATATTGGCAGGACAAAGCGGAGAGAGATAAGCTTAAAGTAACCCCGCCAGGCGAGTTAGAGGAGAAAGGAGTGTTTTCCATTAGATCACCTGCACGACCGAATCCCATTGCACTCTGCCTGGTTAAGGTACTGAAAATAGAAAATAACAGTATATTCGTAAAATGGCTGGATGCACTGGACGGATCACCACTTCTGGATATAAAGCCGTTTATAAAGGAATTGGATTGTGTGTGAAGTTCTCTGGTTAAAACTTTTTTTCTCCAATTCAAGTAAATTTCCCTTATTTCTCCAGATAAAACTCCTTACGCCTGGCTTCGAGTAGATTGGGTTTTTTACCTACCAGTTCTGATGCTACCATCAACTTATTTTTTGTTTCTTCCTGCACTGATTCTATAAACTCAAAACAGCGAAGGTCTCTCAGGAGGTGGTGGTCCACCACTACCTTTGGTATTTCCCTGCAGAGTTGGGTCAAGTTTCTTTTTGCGTTGTCAATATCCTCCTTGGATAAGGCAAATCCCAGAAGATAAATTGGTGGGCCGCTTAAGATCAATATATCCGGGTTTTCTTTCAGGATATAATTTTTATTCCCCTCATAAATCGGCCCCTGTACATCTGAAGCATGCATCACCGTTTCATTCTTATATCTGATGGTTGTAGCCACCAGAAAACCCAGTTTGCTTCCATGTGAGCCATGGGGCAGGGCATTAGAAAATTTAAGCTCAGTATTGCCCACCTCAAAGGAATTGCCATCACTATAGGTTATATCCCGGTTTAAATGCTTCAAATTTTTTAACAGACTTCTGGCCCTGGTCTGTTGGTTCTTATTTATGTTTGACTCCGGGTTTTTAATGAACAACTTCTTGTCTTGGTAAATTTCTTCAGCATATTCCGGGCTGGAGTCAAGGAATCTTCCCAGGGTGAAGGGGGTGAAGTGGTCATGGTGGTAGTGGCTGATGGTCACGATATCAGCAAGGGGAGCATGTTCATGTATCGCCGCCCTGGTCTCATGTAGAGCATCGAATTCTGTTTTCCACGGCGGTAAGCCAAATCTCTTCGGTCCTAAAGATGTGCCCGGGTCAACCAGTATTTTCTGGTCGGTTTCAATGAAGGTGGCCATGGACCTTACACCCAGACTTTCAAAGGCCAGTGGTGTTATTTTCAAAGTAACATTCCCCCTAAATATCTTTGATTTACCTAAAACAACTAATTCATTTTATTACATCAACGAACTGGAATTTTTCCCCATCGAAAAGCCCCATATCACTTATCTTCAGTTTAGGAATTACCAGGAGCGCCATGAAGGACAGGGTCATGAAGGGGGAGTTCAGTTTACACCCCATTTCCTTAACCTTTCCCTGCAGAGCCTGTAATTTAATAGATACATCATTAGCACTTTCACTGCTCATCAACCCCGCTATAGGGAGTTTCAATGAGTTAAATTGTCCATTCGAAGTAGCAACCAGGCCTCCATTGTTTTCTACCAGTCGATTAACAGCACGGGCCATGTTTTCGGTATTGGTGCCTACTACCACGATGTTATGGGAGTCATGGGCAACACTGGTGGCAATCGCACCATTTTCCAGTCCAAAACCATGTATAAATCCATTGGATACCTGATCATGGCCGTATCGTTCCACCACGGCGATTTTCAGGATATCTTCTTCCAGATCCGGTTGGATGCTACCTTCATCAACCCCTAAAATGGCTTCTGATTCTCCAGTGATCAGCTGCCCTTCAATTACTTCGATTACCCTTACATTTTCTTCCCTGTTTTTAGAGGGTATTTCAAAATCAGCAGGAGTTTTATGGTTTAATTTAAATGTACTTTCTAGTTCAAGTGGTTTAACTGAAAATAATATTTTATTATCCCGGGCAACCAGTTCCCCTTTAATGTAAACTTCTTTAACATTTAATTTCTCCAGATCATCCACCACAACCAGATCAGCCGCTCTACCTGGAGCAATTAATCCATTATTTAGATTGTAATGGCTGGCGGGGTTGATGGTTACCATTTTAACTGCTTCTACCGGGTCCAGACCATAATCGATAGCTTCCCTGAGCATCAAGTCTACATGACCTTTTATCAGGTCTTCGGGATGTTTATCATCCGATACTATGAAATCTCCACCGGCACTTATTAGATCCTCTAAATTCCGGGCCGAAGATCCCTGTCTTAGCATCACCTTCATTCCCAGTTTCCTTTTCTCTAGGACCTCTTCCCTGGTGGTGCATTCATGGTCAGTGGATATTCCAGCAGCTATATATTTACAGAGCGCTTTTCCGGATAGGAGGGGTGCGTGTCCGTCGATAGGTTTCCTGTGCCGCTTTGCCGAGGCTATCTTGGAGAGAACTTCCCTATCACTTGCCAGAACCCCGGGGAAGTTCATCATCTCTCCCAGTGCCACCATATCATCCCTGTCAAGCAACTTATCCACTTCCTGTGCATCGATTACCGCACCTGAAGTTTCGAAGGGGGTTGCCGGGACACAGGAAGACGCGGTTAAATAGACGTTGAGGGGAACAGAAACAGCATCCCTTATCATGTATTCAATTCCACGGGTACCCATTACATTGGCTATTTCATGGGGATCACTGACCACTGATGTTGTTCCATGGGGAACCACCACCTCTGCAAAACGGGAGGGTGAAAGCATGGAGCTTTCGATGTGGACATGGGCATCGATAAACCCGGGTAAAATAACATCCCTAAAATTATCTTGAACCGGCTTAACACATTTTATCAGGCCATTTTCCGTGGAGATCTCTGCAGGGTAAATCTCCCCGGTAAAAACATTTAACAGGTTTCCTTTAATCATATTCATCATTTTTTACTTCCTTAAACCTAGCTCAACACTGTTGTTTTCGGTTATCTTCCACGTCCGGAATCATGTAATTTATCCGTGATGTGCATCTATTTTCCTGAAACCCCTGATTTGAGCGTTATCCACGTCAAAGCCAGTTATTAACTTCAATTGCCCTTGTCTTCCTAAGGATTCCTATCTATTTTAATACGGTAAACCTTAGTTGGAAGATTAGTTAAATATAATTTTTGTTAGTTCAAAGCTCCATCAAATGATTTTCTAAATTTAATCTTGGTTTTGTATATACCATAAATCAGCAAACAAACTAAAATAACTGCAGATATAAATTTTATGGGAATAGGTATAAAATCGTTGTGCAAACTTAAATTGGTTACCACAATACTTTCTGTAAAGAAGAAGCTGAAAATATTAACTATATAACCAAATATCAGGGATAAAGCTACGATGGAAGTAAGGTATATGCTGAAAAACTTTTTCCCAAATTTGTGGATTATCATGGACATGGCGGCTATATTAGTTGCCGGACCGGCGAAGATGAAGACTAGAATGCTTCCTGGACTAAATCCCATGAAAAAGAATCCCAATGCAACTGGAATCGATGCGGTTGGGCATACATATATGGGAACTGCAATGGCTAAAAGAATAAATAAAGATAGTACAGGATCTCCAGCAATGTTTTGAGTGAATTGTCCGGGTATTATAATATTCATTAGAGTACCCATTAAAGCGGCAAACAACAGGCCAATTAAAAGTGAAGTCGAAATATCAGGGAACATCTGATTAAAAGAATAGTCGATCACCTGTTTTATTGTCGTTCCAAGCTCATCTGATTGATTTGTAAGATTTTGGCAATGTTCACTGGTTGTAAAGTCATTTCCACAGGAATGACAATGATTATGCTGGTTGATTACATTTGAATCATTATCATCTAATGTGTCATGAGTTTCAGATTTTCCCAACAGATGAACCAATATTCCTGCGGTTATACCGGAAAAAGTGGCCAATACAGGCCGCATAATCGTTAGAGGAAGACCTAAAAATGTATATGATGTGAAAATGGAACTTATACTGAATCCAGATGTTGAGACCAGAAAGGAAGCAGCTACTGAATCATCAATCCCCTTTTCTTTAAGGGTTATTGCGGCAGGAACAATACCACAGGAGCAGATGGGAAGTGGTAATCCTATAAGGATTCCTTTTAAAATCCCCCCTATTGTGGAATTTCCAATCAACTTATTTATATAAGTAGAAGGGAGTAGTACACTCATTGCACCAGCTATTAAAAAGCCCACCAAAATAAAGAAGGAATTTTCAAGGATGATGTAATAAAAATTCTCGATAAAATTAATTAATAAATTCATTTATGATGTCCTAGTAGAAGTTTTAATATTTAACTTTTTTAAAGTCAGAATCTGGTTCCCATTTACCATCAGAGTATATCCAGGTCCCATTCCAGGTATTTTCGTCTACTAACACAGTTACAGTTGCTTCATTGGTTGCTTTATGTTTTATAATGGTGTTAGGGATTGAATTGGCACTTATATTTTCTTTTTCAGCAACGTAAGCCTTGGCACCATTGTTTAATTCCTGGTATTGCTGGGTTACTTGGGTTGCGTTGTTTAAGTAGTCGCAGGATCCATTGCAGTCGATGCATCCTTGGGCTGTGTTTACCGATAGTACTACCGTTAGGCAGGGCACTATAATAATTAAGGCTAAAACAGCGAAAAATATTTTATATTTTCCATTCATGGATATTTTTCGTGCTTTAAAATTATATATAATTTTGCCCGTTACAATTTTCAAATTTTAGATAATGGAACTTTTTTAAGTATGGTTGATTATAAATAAAATTCATTCTATTGGTGAGGATATTTGATATGGAAATAGGTCGATTGCTCTTTTTCAGTTTAGGTATGACATTTCTAGGAATAGGGGTAGTTGGAATAGTTCTACCAGTACTACCAACCACACCCTTCGTTATAGTGTCCGCTTTCTTTTTCGGTAAAAGTTCCAAAAGATTTGAAAACTGGCTTTCCAATAACCGCTACTTTGGAAGTTACATAGAGAACTATAAAACAAATAGAGGCGTTCCTTTAGATGTGAAGCTTAAGAATATTGGTTTTTTATGGGTTACGTTACTCGTTTCTGCAATTTTATTTTCCAGTACCTGGTACATTCCCCTAATTTTATTTATCGTGGGGATAGCTGTTACTTTGCATATTGCCCTGCTTAAGACCAGGTATGATTCTTAATTTCGCTTTAAAACAGTTTTTAATCTTATTTTTCCCTGTTTTTCAGGTTAATTATTAGTTTTTCTTTTAAAAATTGGTCTGTAATAATTCAAGTTGTTTATTACTTTTTATGCAAATTTTGGGCATACCTAATAAAATGGCAATATTTATATACCATAAAAAATTTAGGTAAACCTAAGAATGGATTTAGGTAATCCTAAACTTTCAAATTTGGAGGTAACTGAACCATGATAAACACGTTGAATGAACTTAAAGTCGGAGATTCGGGAGTTGTCGTATCTTTTAGAGGTGAAGGCAGCTTAAGAAAGCACCTTATGGAAATGGGTTTTGTAAAAGGGACTACTGTGGAAATACAAAGGGTAGCGCCCATGGGAGACCCTATTGAAATAAAGGTTAAAGGATATTCCATATCTTTAAGAAAAGAAGAAGCAAAGAATATCGAGATTGAGATAACATGATGACTTTAGCTATGGGGAATACGGAAGAGAAATTGAAAATTCTCCAGGTAAGGCATGAAGAGAAATTTAAGAAGAGATTATCTGATATGGGGATCTACAAGGATGCCCAGGTAAAGATAATCAAAAATGATATTCCCGGGCCTTTAATCGTAGATATAAAAGGGTCACGCCTAATTTTAGGACGTGGACAGGCCCAGAAAATAATGGTGGAGGGAGTATAAGTCATGGAAAAAATTAAAATAGCACTGGCTGGAAACCCCAATGTTGGTAAAAGTACTCTTTTTAACGGGTTAACCGGTATGCGGCAGCATGTGGGTAACTGGCCAGGTAAAACTGTGGAGAGAAAGGAGGGTACGTTTAAGTACAACGATTATGAAATCAAAGTAGTGGACCTTCCTGGTAATTACAGTCTTACTGCTTATTCTATTGAGGAAATTGTTTCTAGAGATTATATCGTTGATGAACATCCTGATGTAATTGTTAACATTGTTGAAGCTGCTAATCTAGAACGAAACCTGTATTTAACCGTGCAGATGCTGGAATTAGGAGCAAATGTAGTGCTTGCTCTAAATATGAATAAGGCTGCTGATGATAAAGGTTATAAAATAAATACTGATAAATTATCAAAGCTTTTGGGAATACCGGTAGTTAAATTTGAGGCAATAGATGAAACAGGCCGTGAAGAACTGCTACAGACTATAGTGAAAGTTTCAAAATCACCTAAAAGTGTTATAGATAGGATAGAATATGGAACTGAAATAGATGAACATATCGAACAGCTTGAAAAGATTGTAAATGAGGATATATCTGGAATAGATGCACCTTCCAGTTGGATAGCTCTTAAATTACTGGAAGATGATGATGAAGTTGTAGAAAAGATAAGGGAATCTGGAAAGGGACAAAGAGTTTTATCAGAGGCCAAAAAGATCCGTGGACATTTAAGTGGTATATTTGGTGATGATGCCGATGCAGCCATCACCGACGCTAGATATGGTTTCATAGCTGGACTTATGCAAGAATCGGTTAAGAAGCCTAAGATAGATAAGGTCACCCGGTCAGATCTTATAGACAGAATTGTAACTCACAGAATTCTGGGAATACCCATATTTCTGGTGATAATGTGGCTCACATTCCAGATAACCTTCACCGTAGGTGCACCCTTCCAGGACCTTATTGATACTGGTTTTGGTATGTTAGGTGATGCGGTTAGTGCCAGTCTAGGAGAAGGATTTGTAACTTCATTCCTGGTTGATGGACTAATCGGCGGTGTTGGTGGTGTACTAGTATTTGTGCCCATAATCTTCCTGATATTCCTGCTACTGAGTATACTGGAAGACAGTGGTTATCTGGCAAGAGCCGCATTTGTAATGGATCGAATGATGCATAAACTGATTGGACTACATGGAAAGTCATTTATACCCATGATACTTGGTTTTGGATGTGCTGTACCAGGAATAATGGCCACAAGAACACTGGAAAATGAAAGAGACAGATTTTTAACCATGTTAATCGTCCCATTCATGTCTTGCAGTGCTAGACTACCTGTTTATGCCCTTATCATAGCTGCATTTTTCACTGCATACCAAGGAACGGTTTTATTTTCACTTTATCTGTTGGGAATAGTTGTAGCTATTGTAGTAGCAGCTATATTCAGGAAAACTATATTTAAAGGAAAGTCAGCGCCATTCGTTATGGAACTTCCACCTTACCGGCTACCAACAGTTAAAGGTGCTCTGATCCACATGTGGGAGAGAGGAGTACTCTTCCTCAGGAAAGCAGGTACAATCATTTTAGCAGTGTCCATTATAATATGGGCCTTAAGTAGTTTGCCTGTGGGGGTTGAATATGCTTCACAGGAAAGTGTTACTGGACAGATCGGAACAGCTTTATCCCCAATCTTCGCCCCACTAGGATTTGGAGAATGGCAAGCCACAGTGGCCGTAATCTATGGATTCCTGGCCAAGGAGGTGGTGGTAAGTACATTTGGTATCCTCTATGGTGTGGGTGAAGAAGCGGAAGAGCCGAGTGAAGAGGCATCTGTTGAGGAGGCATCTGGTGAACCTGCGTCTGGTGAAGAGGTGAGTGCTGAAGAGGCATCTGCTGAAGAGGAAGAAGCCGCCGCTGAAGAAGAGGAAGAAGTGGCACCTGAAGAAGATCCTGGATTCTTGGCAGCGATACAGGAATTATTTACCCCATTATCTGCTTATGCCTATTTGGTATTCGTCCTGCTGTACATACCATGTCTGGCTACGTTAGCTGTAATAAGAAGGGAAACCAACTCCTGGAGATGGCCTGCCTTCGCTGCAGGATACACCTTCGTTGTGGCATACATAGTTTCATTCATAGTATTCCAGGGTGGATCGTTACTGGGATTTGCGTAAGTAAAAAACCTTTAAAAGCTTTATTTTAAAGCTTTTAATTTTTTTATTTTAAGGCGATAAAAATGACAACAAAAAGTGGTATAAGAGGTATTAAAACGGAGAAAAGCAGAATCATTAAAACTAATTCGGAGAACGATAAAAATAATGGAACGAACACTATAAATACGTCCAAAATGATTAGAAAAAAATAAACCCCCATTTTTTAATATATTAGATTTTTAAGTAACGTTTTTTTATAGATTGTATATTACCTGCATTTTAGGGGGAGAATTCAATCACTGAGGAAGTCACGATAAAGATACCATCTAAGATGAATAAACAAGTTCAAGGTAAGGATCGTGATTGTTTTCCACTGTACTCTTTGTACTGTTACCTGAAAATAAGATTAACCGGTAAACTGAACAAGAAGGACCTACATGAACTTTACCGATGCACTTTATGTAACCAATGCCATTATATGGGTTTCAACCAAAGTGCAAGGGAAAGGGCCGTGAAGAAAGGTCTTATTTCACCCCATGTAGCTGAAATCACCCAGAACATCAGGAAATTCGGTAACTCTTATGGTGTTGATACATCACGTGAGGAAAATAAACAACAGGGAGATAATAAATGGGATAAAGTGGAAACCATACTTTTTAGAGGTTGCACCTCCCGTTATAAGGTTCCTGAAATACTGGATGCTGTGGCAAATTTGCTCAGGTACAGGGGAATAGAGTATGCTACCATGGCTAATGAAACCTGTTGTGGTGGGCTACTGTTTAATCTAGGTGATCAGACTGCTGGATTGGAAGCGGTCAGGGATAATATTGAAAAATTTAAAGCAGCAGGGGTTAAAAGGATAATAACCGTATGCCCTGGTTGTTACGATGCCCTTCATATGTATTATAAGGGAAGGGATGGGTTTGATCCGGAGATAATCCTGGCCATCGACTTGTTAAAGGGATTGACCTTTACCGGGGAGGATTTCCACATACAGGATCCCTGTCATGCTCGGGATAAAGCATTTAACGTGCGTACGATAATTCCTTCCAGAAGATTTATAGAGGAAAGTCCCTGCTGTGGAGCAGGTGGGGGAGTTATGGCCCATGACGAATCACTGGCCTGTACAAAGGCAAAAAAAGCCATAGACAAAAGTTCCACAAAAATGGTCACTTACTGTCCACTTTGTTACCTTAATATGTCATCTATGGAACCAGATAAAGTATTTGATATTTATTTGTTGTTGGATGATCTATTATTCCCCAACCATCATGATTGATGGCTTTTAGTGAATGATGAAAATCTTAGAAAATTTTAAATATAATAAAATTAACACAGATGATCTATATTGAACATATGTTCAATATTAGGTGAAATTTATGGTTCAGGTATTGAAAGAGGATGTAAAACAAAGGATCTATTCAGCAGCCGTTGAAGAATTCTACAACAAGGATTATAAGACAGCCACAATAAGAGCCATCGCGGAAAGGGCTGATGTACCTACAGGACTGGTATACTCTTATTACAAGAATAAACATGCTCTTTTTGAATCTATTGTTAAGCCTATACTTTTGATGATGCAAGAAACTCTTAAAGAAGCAGAAAATTCCAGTTATTATTATCCCTTTGAAAACTTCCAGAAAATAGAATCTGCCATGTTTTTGAGTTTATTCGACAAACGTAAACAATTGATAATATTAATTGATAAAAGTAATGGAACCAAGTATCAGGATGCTAGAGAGATTATAATTCGTTCTACAGAGATCCACATTAAAAATGCCATTAAAAACAGAGGTATTGAAAAACATTATGATGATTTTTTAATTCATATACTGGCAAATAATTTCATGGACGGTTTTTTTGAGATAATCAGACATTATAAAAACAGGAAATGGGCGGAAGAGATGCTGGAACTTATGGCCAAACAATATTACTGTGGAGTTGAATCGTTGCTGGATTAAAATTTTTTTTTGAACAATATTGAACATTTGTTCAATATTGGAAAAGTGTAGAGAAAAATCATTGAGGAGATTCGATGCAAAATAACCGAATATTGAAAAAAAAGATAAATGAGCATTTAATTCTTAAAAGGAGATGAATACATGGAACAAACAAAAAATATAGACATTCAACATATGGAACAAAGTAAAAAGAATTTGATAAATGAAGTTAAAGGAAAAAGCAGACTATCAAATGTTTTTATAGCCTTGAACGTTGTCTCTGGAATCATACCCTTCTTCATCGTAGTATGGTTAGTGGGGATGCTGATGGATGGAACGATTACACTGGATAAAATCATAGTTGCCGGGGTAATAATTGCCATCTCTCAGATAATGAAGGCGTTTTTTTACGCGTTGTCCATATGGAAAGCACATGACTCTGCCTATTCATCACTGGCTGATGTAAGAGTTAACCTACTCCAACATCTGAAAAAATTGCCTCAAAGCTTTTTTCAGGAAAGGAAAGCGGGGGATCTGACAAATATCATCAACCATGACGTGGAACAGGCAGAATTATACTTGGCACACGTACTTCCCGAAGTTACAGCGATAAAATTTATATTAATAGTCGTCGCCCTAAGCGTGATAATAATCGACTGGCGAATGGGACTGGCCCTGATTTCAACAGTTCCTCTGGTCCTCCTGTACCTATCCTTTTTAAACAAGATATGGGCAAAGCAAATGAAAATTTATTTTGAAAAAACAAAGCAGATGTCAGAGGACATGGTGGAATACATATCGACCATCCCGGTTATTAAAGCTTTCAGCAGGGAAGAAAAGAAGACACAGAATGTCCTGGAGAAAATGAAAAGTTACATCTTCTGGGCGAAAAAAATTACAATCTCCACATCAACACCTATGAGCTTGATTACACTCTTTTTAGAAGGAGGACTCATCGTACTAGTTATAGTTGGTTCTATACTTTTAATCAACCACCAAATAGACATCCAAAGATTTATTCTGGCACTTATACTGGGAGGAATATTCTCCAGTTCTCTGGCGAAGATGGCCACTTACCAACACTTCGAAAGTGTTTTTCAAAATTCGATGGACAACGTCAATTCCATTATCGGTGCTCCAGGAGAAAAAAGACCAGAAAAGTACCAGAACCTTGAAACGGGAGATATCGAGTTTAAAAATGTCAAATTCAGCTACGATGAAGATGAAACCGTTCTAAAGAATATTAATCTCGTTTTTAAAGAGAATTCTGTAAATGCCATTGTAGGTGCCTCTGGTTCAGGAAAAACAACCATTGCCCATTTGATAATGGGTTTCTGGAAAGTTGACAGCGGCGAAATAACCATAAACGGAAGGAACATAGACAGCATGAGTGAACAGGATTTATCCAGTCTGGTGTCAATCGTGCAGCAAGAAGTGTTCCTGTTCAATTTATCCATAGAAGAAAACTTAAGAATCGGAAAAAAAGACGCCAGCAGGAAGGAAATCATTGAAGCCGCCAAAAAAGCACAGATCCATGATACGATCATGAACCTTCCCCAAGATTACCAGACTGTTGTGGGAGAATCAGGAACAAAACTCTCCGGAGGAGAAAAACAGAGAATATCCATCGCCCGTACGATATTAAAAGATGCACCTATCATAATTCTGGATGAAGCAACCGCCGCTATAGACCCAAATAAGGAATACCTGATTCAGAAAGCCATAAATAATCTCAGCAAAGATAAGACCCTGATTATGATTGCCCACCATCTAAGTAACATCGTTAACACGGACCAGATCATGGTTATGGAAGACGGAAATCTCATAGCAAAGGGAACTCACCAGGAACTGCTTGAAACATGTAAATTGTATCAAAAAATGGTGAAAGAGCAGACAAAGGTTGATAACTGGAAGATAAAGGAGGTGGTATAATGATGAGAGAAATAATAGGAGATGTTACCCCGAAAGGGAAATACTTGATTGCCATAGCCGTTTTATCTTTTACACTGTATTCACTTTCCGGTGTGGGAATAATGGTCGTTGTACTGGACATGCTTAAAAAGATAATGGAAACACAATCCATCGATCTTTTACAATACTGGATCGTGCTTATAGGACTTATAGTCTTTAAGGCGGTATGCTATTTATTCGCTGATTTATCCAAGCACTTCGCTGGATTTGAAGTTGTAGAGGCCATCAGAGAAAAAATTATCCTGCGTATGAAACGATTCTCTTTAAAATTTTATACCCGGGAGAGACTCGGTGAGATCAGCACCATCATCCACAAAGATGTGGATACTTTGGAGGGAATAGTGGGCCATCTATGGTCTAAGATGTTCAGCGATTTTATCGTAGTCTTTATCATCGGGACAGGACTTTTCGTGGTGAACTGGAAAATGGGACTGGCCATGATATCATTTCTTCCTGTTGCAGTACTGTTACTGTACTTGGGAATAAAAGCTAACAGCAAATTACAGAAGGATTCCCAGAATGATCTGGCAGACATGGTAAGTTTATTTGTGGAATACGCTAAAGGAATACCCTTATTAAAAGCTTTCAGTGAAAGCCAGGCTTTCCAAAATAAACTGAAAGCCAGCATGGTTAAGTTCGGTAAAAGCAGTATAAAAATATCGAAATCCATAGCAAACTATCTGGGCAGATATTTCATCTTTCTGGAGCTGTGCTTTGCACTTTTAGCAGCAGTTGGCGCTTACATGGTATTTCAAAACCAGTTATCCCTGTTCGACTATCTACTGTTCATCATCATCAGTGCAGAATTCTACAAACCATTCATCAGTATGGAAACTCACTGGATGTATTACATCAAAGCAAAAGATAGTTATCAGAGGGTATTAACTGTACTGGATGAACCTGTTGTTAGAAGACCTGAGATCCCTAAAAATTTAACCGATTTTGATATCATATTTGATGGAGTGAACTTCTTCTATGAAAAAGGTGAATTTGAGCTTAAAAACGCCAGTTTCACCATAGACCAGGGTGCACTGGTTGCACTGGTTGGTCCATCAGGATCTGGAAAGACAACCATCACCAACTTAATTTTAAGGTTCTGGGATCCTCAGAGAGGAAAAATAAAAGTTGGAGGGGTGGATATTCGAGAAATAGACTATGATGATCTTTTGTCAAACATCAGTATAGTGATGCAGGATGTGATCCTCTTTGCAGATACCATCTATGAAAACATCAAGATAGGAAATAAAGACGCCACCAGAGACGAAGTGGTGGAAGCAGCGAAGAAGGCCATGATACACGACTTCATCATGGGCCTGCCACAGGGCTACGATACACTCATTGGAGAAAATGGTGTGGGACTATCTGGTGGTCAAAAACAGAGAGTTTCGATTGCCAGGGCGTTTTTAAAGGATGCACCTATACTTATCCTTGATGAGATGACAAGTAATGTGGATCCCATAAATGAGGTGAAGATACAGAAGGCGATAAGTGGTTTATCAGTTAACAGGACGGTGGTAGTTATTGCTCATCATTTAAGGACCATCAGAGATGCTGATAAAATCATCGTTCTAGATGAAGGTGAAATCGTGGAGATGGGTGAACATGAAGAATTGATAAAAAGTGGTAAACTATACGAAAAGCTCTGGGATGCCCAAGAACAGGCTAAAAATTGGGGAATTGGTAAATAAGATCCAAAGAGCTTGTCTGTACAAATACAAGATGGATACTCTAATAGCAGTAAATGAGGGGATTAGTTTATGATAAAATTTAAAAACATCATCTACAATATCATAAAAATGGAAAAAAGGATATTGATACTCTTTATTTAACAATAGAAAAATTGAAGAAGATTTCAAAGTTAAGAAACATCAGTCCATGATAGAAAATTTTATATATGATAAAAAGTTTAGGTATACCTAACAATCTAAGTTTAGGTATGCCTAAAAATTTGTTGGATTGAATAGATCTTGGAATTGAATCTTGAAATAAAATTTGGGATGAATTAAGCCTGAATTAAACCTATGTTGTAGTTTAAATTTATAAAAGAGGGTTTAAATATGGAAATGAGCAGAGATGCAGAAAAATTATTGGAGAAATTATGGATCTACTGGGTGTATTTAGAAGGAAATGATGATGAGTTCATTCAAAGACATCTGGTGGGTGAAACTGCACTTAAAGAACTGGAAGATTTAAACCTACTGGAATATGGTGTTGATGAAAAAGTGCAACTCACACCTGAAGGCTTTGAAGAATCTGTAAGGATAATTAGAAGACTTAAATTGTCTGAAAAGTCTGAAAAACTACTTAGTTACGTTTTGGGTGTTAACCAAGAACTTAAATCTTATTGAGGTGGTCTGGTTTTGAATAACTGTAAAGGAAATATTAGAAAATGTACCTGTAACTCTTCTGGTCACTCCGGATTAGAACCGGGAGATAAATCATCTTGTGGTTGTGGTGGGTCCTGTAAATGCGCTGAAAAATTAAATAAGATTATTGAAGGGGAATCATTACCCCTGTCCCGGGTAAAAGAAGGACAATCATGTAAAGTTGTTTTGTTAGATCATCGAAACGTGAAGATTTATGTAAAATATTGATTAGTGTATGGCCGGGTATGGAAATGAAAATAGTTCAAAAACGTCCTTTTCATGTGTTTATGATGAAAAATACCCAAATTTCTGTGGATAATGAAATCGCAGAAAGTATATACGTGGGAGGTTTGGAGTGAATGAATTTTAGGTAGATATATCAAATTTTATCAAATTTATAAATTTGGGTGGAACAGGTGATCTAAATGCTTGATGATAATAAAAAGGTAAGTGCCAATATTGAGGAGTATCTTAAAATCATCTATCAACTCAGTGGAGATGAGGGGTTAGTAAAAACAACTTCAATTGCCAAAAGTTTGAGTATTGCTCCGGGAAGTGTCACCCCGATGTTGAAAAAAATGGATAATCTTGGTTTTGTGGAATATTTCCAGTATAAAGGAGTAAAATTAACTGAAGAGGGTCTTAAACGGGCTAAAAAGGTCACGAGAAAACACAGACTGCTGGAAAGGTTCATGTACGATGTTTTAAAACTTGAAAAGACAGACATTCATCGTCAGGCTCGTGAAATGGAACATTCCTTGTCTGATGATGCTGAAAGAGCTCTTTGTCAGATTTTAAAACATCCAGAAACCTGTCCTGATGACTTTGCACCCATACCAGAGTGTGATTTGAAGTTTTCAAGTTGTGATGAATGCATTAAAACTATAGGGGAAAAATTGGAAGAAATTGGAAGGCGTAAAAAGAGCTTGATCTCTATTATGGAACTCAAAGACCATCAGAAAGGCGAAGTGTCCTTTATAAGAGGAGATCACGCGGCAATTCAGAGAATTTTAGACATGGGTATCACTATCGGGGCCATTGTTAGTGTGATGGAAATTGCTCCTTTAAATGGTCAGGTGGAAATTTTAGTCAGTGGTTCAAAAATGGGCATTGGAAGAGATATTGCCTGTAATATTTTTGTGGATGCTGAAGAAGTTGATGATGTATTGGAAAGCTAAATTGATCCTTTTTTAAAATGAATCCCTTTTTTAAATTGAAGATAATTTTAGTGGATTTTAAAAGATTTTGGTGTAAGTGCTGAGGATTCCAGTAAAAAAAACCCTGCCCCGGACACATGTTCCCAGTGATCTGGTGAAAACTACTGAATCTGTAAGTTAGGGAAAACCATTCAAAACAAATATTAAATCCGTATATTCTGCCCTTTTAGCAGATCGATTTAAATTATGTGAAATAATATGGTCGATATAAATTGACACAACAACCGACAGATCCAGTTACCAGAAGACTTATATACCATAAAATATTTAGGTATGCCTAAGAAATTTTTAGGCATACCTAAAAATTATCTTATAAATCGGAGGTCAGATAATGGAAACAAATGAATTAGGAGTTTCTAAGGGAACTGAAATGGAAGAAGTTGTGGAAAAGAATTTCAATGGTGAATGTGCTGAAGTAGGGATGTACCTGGCTATAGCACGGTTGGCTCAAAGAGATGGATTTCCTGAAGTGGCGGAAGTCCTAAAATCTATAGCATGGGAAGAGGCTGAGCATGCAGCTATGTTTGCTGAGATCAACGGCGTTATAAAGCCCAATTTAAGGGAAAATCTGGAAATGATGCTTGAAGGAGAGACGGCAGCTAACAAAGAAAAGAAAGAAGCAGCTGCCAAAGCCGAAGAGCTTGACGTGGATCCAGCCCATCACCTATTTGATAAAAGCTCCCGAGACGAAGCCAGGCATGCCTGGATGTTAAAGGGAATTTTGGAACGATACTTCTCAGAAACAAAATGAATAAAATAACTGAATAATCCACTTATTTAATAATTTTTTTTTTAGATGATAGATTTTAAAAATGTTATAAAATGCAACAAAACACATTTATAGTCCTTTAAAGACTGAAATATCTTAAATTTATTATTAATTTTGCTATATAAGGATAAAAAAGATGTAGATAAAATGGAAATAAAGATTAGTGTAAATAAGGTCCAGATAGTCCGACCAGAATCCACTGTAAAAATCTCGAGATCAGATTTAAGCACCAACTGGACCATTGATTATGTTGAAATTGATAAAAAAACCGTGGAATATCTATGTATAATAAATATTGATGATGATATATTCCTAAGCTTTGTAATTCAGGGTCTAATTGAATGTGATGGTCCTCAATTTTTGAAGATGGGAAACAAATTTATAAGATTTAACTCCATGGTCTTAAATAAAAGCGTTAAAGTTATGATGAAACTCTTGAATGAAACTCAGGAGAGTAAAACTCAGATGAATTTAATGACCAGAAAATTGACCCCCGTTCCACAGAAATAAAATTAAAAAAGTCGTGTGATAGTCTATTAATGAGAAGGTAACGTAAAATGTCATTTATAGGTTTAATAGTCAAAAATCCATTCCGCAATAAAACCAGGTCTATTCTGGCAGTGATAGGCATCGCCATTGGAATTGCCACCATCGTAGCCCTGGGTATCGTTACGGATGGACTGAAATCCTCCACTGAAGACACGTTAAAAGCAGGAGGGTCTGATTTCACGGTGATGGAATCAAACATATCCGACATGCTCTTCAGCAGCATAGACGAAGACTATGTGGATAAAATCATGGAAACAGATGGAGTGGAAGATGCGGTGGGGGTTCTGACTGCAGTGCAGCCCATCGGGGATAATCCTTACTTTATTATCATAGGCATAGATCCAGCCAAGTTATACCTCAGTGAGATGGAGGTCACGTCAGGTTCGGCATTTTCTTCTGAAGATGCAAAAGAATTGGTAATGGGTAAAGTTGCCGCTGAAAATCTGAATAAAACCGTTGGAGATAGCTTAACCCTGAACAACACCGATTACAAAATTGTGGGAATCTATCAAACAGGCAACCTCCAGCAGGACGGTGGAGTTTTCATGTCCCTGGACAATGCCCAGGAAATTCAAGGCGAAGAAGGTAAGGTAACCATGATCTACGTGAAGATAGAAAAGGACGCCAACGTGGAACAGATCACCCAATCCATTGAAGACAAATATGGAAACGATCTAACCACCGTAGCATCACTGGAAGACCTGCAAAGCGTTGACCAGGGTTTAAGTGTAATAGACACTGCTTCATGGGCCATATCACTCCTGGCAATCGTTATCGGTGGAGTGGGCGTTATAAATACCATGATCATGTCAGTCTATGAGCGTACCAGGGAAATAGGTGTTTTAAAGGCTGTTGGATGGAAAAATAGGAGGATATTATCCATGATACTGGGTGAATCCGTCGTACTAACCCTTTTTGCAGGTGTGGTAGGTATAGTCATGGGCGTAGTAGCCATCCAGGTGATTCTGGCCATGGGAATGAGTGGGATAATCGAACCCGTTTACTCCCTGGACGTATTTCTCAGAGGTTTCCTGGTAGCCCTTATAGTGGGATTGGTTGGAGGCTTCTACCCAGCGTACCGGGCCAGTAATTTACCACCAACGGAGGCACTGCGCTATGAATGAAGAAAATATCGTGGAGATTAAAGATCTTAGAAAGAGCTTTGACAAGGGTAAAGTAACCGCTTTAAACGGTATAGATCTGGAGATAAAGAAGGGAGAATTCGTTTCCATAACCGGACCATCAGGATCAGGAAAATCAACACTCCTTAATATGATAGGGGCTCTTGATCGGGCTGATGAGGGATTTATCAACGTGTCCGGCTATGACCTGACCCTGAAGAATGATCTAAGTGAGTTCCGTTCCCGGGAGATTGGTTTCATCTTCCAACTCCACAATCTGATACCCAACCTGAGTGTGGTGGAGAATGTGGAGATACCCCTTTTTGAAAGGAATTTATCAGGCAAAGAGATGCGTGAAAGGGCTTTGAAGCTCCTGGAATATATGGGCCTTTCAGATAAAGTTAACCGGAAACCCACCGAACTATCCGGTGGTGAAAGGCAGAGGGTGGCTATTGCCAGAGCCCTGGCCAATGAACCCTCCATCATCCTGGCCGATGAACCCACCGGGTCATTGGATTCTAAAAACGGGCAACTGATCCTGGAGCATCTTAGGGAGTTGCATGAAAAGGAGAAAGTCACTCTGATCATGGTCACCCATGACATGAACGTGGCTTCCCTGGCCAACCGGACCATTGAGGTTTTAGATGGACGTATCAAAACATGATGGAAGATTAATTTTAAGGATAATGGGAAACAGGTAGCAGATGGGGATGGGTATTGATATGGAGGTAGGGATGGATGTGGAAATGGACTTTTGGATGGAATACTGCAATTTCTACTCTTTAATGGTAAAAATTGGCTTCCCTTGGACTTAATCACTTCCCTTTTTATCAAATTTTTATCACTGATTAATCTAATTTTGGAGTTTTTATTAGGGTTAATCTATTTTAGACAATTAAAAAATTAGGAAATATAAGAATGAATTCAATAATTAACTACGATCCTGTTCTTCTGGCTCTTATAGCCACCCTGTTCACCTGGCTTATGACGGCTTTAGGTGCATCTGCCGTGTTTTTAGTTCGTGGTGTAAATAGAAAGATCTTAAATGGATCGTTAGGATTCGCCGCGGGAGTTATGATGGCCGCCAGTTTCTGGTCGCTACTTGCCCCTGCTATTGAAATGTCCGCTGCTCAGGGTTCCCTTGGATGGCTACCCCCAAGTATAGGCTTTTTATTGGGTGGCCTGTTTTTAGCCGTAATTGACAGGGTACTCCCCCATGTTCATCCTGGCTGCGCCTTAGATGAAGCGGAAGGTATTAAAACAACTTGGCATAAGAACAGGTTACTGGTACTGGCTGTAACCTTGCACAATATCCCAGAAGGCCTGGCAGTGGGAGTTGTTTTCGGGGCATTAGCCTCAGGCGCAGCTTATACTTCATTAGCTGCCGCAATAGCCCTGGCTGTTGGTATTGGGATACAAAACCTTCCGGAGGGTCTTGCAATATCCATGCCCCTGAGAGGTGAAGGTTTATCCCGAAGTAAAAGTTTTATGTACGGCCAGTTATCAGGAATTGTAGAACCTCTTGCCGGAGTCGCAGGCGCCCTATTAGTAACCCTTTTCACGCCTGTACTTCCCTATGCATTGAGCTTTGCTGCTGGTGCCATGATATTCGTGGTCATCGAAGATATAATACCAGAATGTCAAAAAGAGGGGAATGTTGACCTGGCCACAGTGGCAGCCATGATTGGGTTTGTCATAATGATGATACTGGATGTTTCACTGGGATAATGATAAACTACTAATTTGATGGAAATATTAAAATATAAAACCATTACAAAAACTTAAATAGTTTATAATGTTTTAAATAGCCGAAAATTGTAGGATCAAATCTATTATTGGGATTGGGGATGTAACGATGGGAGAAAAACATCGAGAAGAAAGAATAGAAGAGATATTAAATGCGGCTACTGAAGTTTTCCTGGAAAAAGGTTACTCCAATACCACCATGGAAGACATTATCAATGCTACAACTCTTTCTAAGGGGGGATTTTATTATTATTTTAAAAGTACCAAAGAGATTTTCTTTAGAATCCTTGATCGTAGAACCAATATTGAAATTATGGTGGATATAGATAAAGAAAACATAGATAAAAAGACTAAAGAAGAGATCATCGATGAAGATGGGAATGACATAGAACTTGATCATTTCGATATTGAGTTTAAAGATGTTACTTTTGCCTATGAAAAGGAAGATGTCCTCCACGATATTAGTTTTAAAGTCCCGGAGCGCAGTATGACAGCTCTTGTGGGTAAATCTGGCTGCGGTAAAACAACCATCGCTAACCTCATCGCACGGTTCTGGGATGTCCAGAAGGGGAAGTAAAGGTGGGTGGCGTTAATCTGAAGGAGATGACCTGTGACAGCCTTCTAAAAAACATGAGCATGGTGTTTCAAAACGTGTACTTATTTCATGATACCATCCTGAATAATATCAAATTCGGGAAACCTGATGCATCTATGGAAGAAGTGATGGAAGTTTGTAAGAAGGCCAGATGCCACGACTTTATAATGGAACTGGAAGATAGTTACGATACCATGGTAGGAGAAGGTGGATCGTCCTTATCCGGTGGTGAAAAGCAGAGGATTTCCATAGCTAGGGCCATGCTTAAAGATGCTCCTATTGTCCTCCTTGATGAAGCAACGGCCAGTGTTGATCCGGATAATGAGAAGCATATCCAGATGGCCATCAATGAGCTTGTAAAAGATAAAACCCTGGTTATGATCGCGCATCGGTTGTCCACCATCCAAAACGCAGATGAGATACTGGTCATCGATGAGGGTAGAATTGTAGAAAGAGGCACTCATAACGAGCTCATAGAAGAAAAAGGTTTATATGATGATTTCTGGCAGAAACGTGTGAAGGCGAGAAGCTGGAAGATCAACAAAGATTCAAAGGGATTGGATGATGTAGATGAAATGATTAATTTCATGAAAAAGGGGATTATAGGTGAAAATTTACCGGAGAAAAATTAGATTTTAAGGGTTTTTGAGCAATTAAACACAACTATTTTCCCTTTTTCATGCTCATGAGTCAGTATATCAGTGAAATTGGCCTTGTAAGTACGTCCTTAAGTTTGTTATTTTGGTATAGATGTTCCTGTCGATCATGCCCCAGTCCATTTTCAAATCCTTTAGGTCTAGCCTGTTTCGCTGCAGATGAAAAATTTACCACCGATTTAAGGGCAGGTTTAACTTCTTTAAACTCGCTTTAAAATCATATCCCTCTTTGAAAGGGAAAAAAAGTTTGAATAGACTGATTCCATTTTTTAGAACATGTGCCATTTGGGTTTCCCTATATTCTGGATTTTATGTCATTAATACACCTTTTAAAGGTGATAGTATGGTGAGGGTGATAATTTTGCATAGTATTACTAATTAGCTCGAATTAAGGCTAAAAGTAATACTAATAGAAAGGTTTATACGTAAGTTTTAGGTATACCTAAACTAGATTTTAGGAGTGCCTAAATTTAGAGATTCTGGAGGGTTGAAAAATAACCGAGGAAGTTTTAAGAGATGTAAAACGTGGTTGGACCACCAGAGACATCATGGTGACGTCCATAATGTCCATAGCACTGGGAATACTCTACATCCCTTTAGCCTACATACTTGGATTGGTGTATGCAATTCCATTACTATATTCACTGGTAGTTGGTATTTCTTTTTGGCCAATTATTATGGTGGCGTATCTTATACGCAAGCCTGGAGTAGCCGTATTGGCAGGTGTGGTAACTTCTCTTGTCCAAGTGCCCTTTACTCCCTTTGGAATCGCGATATTGATGACGGGCCTGCTCATTGGCTTACCAGTTGAAGTTACATTACTGGCTAGACGTTATAGGAACTTTAAATTATGGTATATGATGATTGCAGGAGCAGTTACGGGTTTAATTAATGGTGCACTGTTGTATTTAATAATGGGTTATGGAAACATTTCCCCACTACTTCAAATAATTTATTTAGGCGCATATGTAATTAGCGGGGCAGTACTGGGAGGACTATTAGCAAAAGTACTGGGTGATGCGGTGATTAAAGCTGGCATTGCCTCTAAATATTGATAAAATGTAGGATTCCAGACTGTGATGTGCTCTAATAAAACAGGCCTCTTTTTAACTCTTTTGGTTTTTAGTTGAGGCTGTAAACTATAATAGACTTTTAAAAGGTGATATAATTGATTGAGGTCGCAAATTTATGTTTCAAATATGAGAAGGGTTCCAAGCATTCTCTAAATGGGATTGATCTCAAAGTCAGAGAAGGGGAAGTTATTCTGGTTCTGGGGCCCTCCGGGTCTGGTAAAAGTACTTTGGCGTTGACCTTTAATGGGCTGATTCCCCATTCATTTCCTGGTGAGATGAGTGGGATGGTCCATGTTTGTGGTATGGAAAGTTTTAAAACGCCTGTTTATGAGCTCACCCAGAAAGTAGGGATAGTTTTTCAGGATCCTGAAGCTCAATTTGTCAGCATGAACGTGGAAGACGAGATAGTTTTTGGATTGGAAAATCTCTGCTACCCTCCAGAAGAAATGGAAGAAAGATTAGTGGAAGCTCTTTCAAAGGTGGATATGCTTGATTATCGTTATAGGGATGTTTACAGTCTCTCTGGCGGGGAAAAACAGAAGATACTCCTAGCAGCCCTTATGGCCATTCGTCCATCCATCTTAATTTTTGATGAACCCACCGCCAACCTGGATCCAATGGGGACTTTAGAGTTTTTTGAAACCGTTAAATCCCTTAAAGAAACTGATAAACATACCATAATCCTAATAGAGCATAAACTTGATGATCTGATACATATAATTGATCGAGTGGTGGTAATTGGAAAGGAGGGGACTAAATTGGTGGAAGGAACTCCCTTAGAAGTTTTTGATGAACACGCATCTATGCTCATCCAGGAGGGAATATGGATGCCTCAAACAGCACTGTTGGCCAATAAATTTAAAGAAAATGGCATTGAACACAACGATATTCCTTTAAATATACAAGAAGCATGCGAATATCTTAAAAATTTTAAACCACATCCTGACAGCTTGAAAGATGAATCTCCAGAAACAGTAACAACTGATAACTCAAATCTTGCTATTGAAATACGGGATCTATCATTTTCGTACGATAAAAACAAAATTATAGAAAATCTCAGCCTAAAAGTGGCAAAAGGTGATTTTTTAGCAATTGTAGGTGCAAATGGAGCGGGTAAAACTACTTTAGCCAAACACATGGTGAATATCATCCACCCACCAGGGGGTAAAGTTTTTATTGAAGGCAAAGATGTTTTAAACATTCCAACAAAGGAGTTAAGCCATAAAATAGGCTATGTTTTCCAGAACCCAGAACATCAATTCATAAAAAACACGGTCGAAGAACAGTTAACTTTTGGACTGGAATTAACCGGATGTTCCCCCGAGGAAATTGAAAGTTGGCTGGACTCTACACTGGAACGTTTCAGGATCAAACCATACGCTAAAATGAGTCCTTATATGCTCAGTCATGGACAAAAACGTTTATTGAGCGTGGCCACCATGCTAACCCTGGGACAGGATATTTTAATACTGGATGAACCCACCTTTGGTCAGGATCTCAAAAGTTCCAGGGAACTTCTGGCTCTTCTAGATTCTCTAAACCAGGAAGGTAAAACCATAATAATGATCACCCATGACATGACTCTGGTAGCCAAACATGCCAAAAATGTGGTGGTAATGAACGCTGGAAAAGCAATTTTCTCTGGATCAGCACATGAACTCTTTAAAAATGAAGAAATACTCGAGGACGCACGATTAACTCCTCCTCCACTGCTGAAACTATCAAGTTGTTTATCTAAATACGACGAGAACTGGAAGGGATTATCCACACCTGAAGAGTTTGTAAATGCTTTAAAAAGTGCAAATACTTTAAATAGCCAAGAGGGTTCCCCATGAAATTTTTCTATTACGACAACGACTCCTTTTTAAACAAACTCAACCCGCTGAGTAAGATAATTGCTCCTATTCCCATATTTATCTTGCTATGCATGATAAATGATGTATGGACGCCCCTTGCTTTCATAGTTATGACTTCTTTCATAATTGTGGTACTTGGGAAGGTTCCTTTTACCAAGTTTTTGAAAATTTCAGCCCCAATTTTGATTTTTTCCATTTCTATCCTGGTTTTATTTTTATTTGCAACCCGAAGTGAGTTAACAGCCGGTTCTCCAGTGCTATTCAGTATTGGACCTTTTAATGTTTACCAGATCAGCCTGTATGCCGGTTCAGCAATTGCTCTCAGGATCTATGCTTTATTAATCCTAGCATTACCCTTCAGTTTCACCACCGAGCCAAGCAACTTCATTAGATCCATAATACAGAACCTGAAACTCCCCTATAAATTCAGTTATGGAGTAATGGTTGCTTTCAGATTTCTCCCCATGATGGAAACCGAATTTAACGTGGTTAGATCTGCACATAAAGTGATGGGAATAGCAGATGAGGGTGGAGTTCGGTCTTACTTTGAAAAAACAAAAAGGTACAGTGTTCCACTCCTGGTAAATGCCATAAGAATTGGGGAACGTACAGCCTTATCCATGGACGGGCGGGCATTCGGAGCATTCAAAGAACGTACATTCTTCCAGAAAATACAATTCAAAAGGATAGACTGGATTTACATGTTCTCTTTCTGGGCTGTAAGTGCTATAATACTTATTACACTCTATTCGGCAGGATTAATGGGAGAAATAGGATTTTACTTCGGTAGTTTTGGTCAATAGGAAGTATATAAATAAAAATTTAGGTATCCAAATTTTTTTCTTGCTTAAATTATTGCCATTTTTCATCCCAAACATCTTTTAGATGAACAATGATGGATAAATTTCGACGTGGACGTCGAGATATTTGGAGGTAAAAGAATGACTGAAGGAATTTCAAGAAAAATGAATCGTGGTTGGACTACTAGGGACATTATGGTAACTTCCATAATATCTGTAACCTTGGGGGTAATTTATATTCCATTGACATATGTTGTGGGCTGGTCTATGACTGTTCCATTTGCATATGCATTGATGATGGGTATATATTTTTGGCCAATTATTATGGTGGCTTACCTTATCCGTAAACCAGGAGCAGCTTTATATTCAGCTTTAGTTACTTCTATAGTTCAGGTTCCATTCACGCCTTATGGGGTTACTGCGTTGTTGAACATAGTTGGTATTGGACTGCCAGTTGAAATTATTTTACTGGTCAGTCGTTACAGAAACTTTAAAACATGGTATTTAATGTTAACCGGAATTGTATGTGCTATGGTTAATGGTATTTTGTATTTTATTATGCTGGGTCTTGTAAACAGTCCTCCAGAACTTCAGATAATTTACTTCATGGAGTTCATGATAGGAGGAGCGATATTCGGTGGATTTTTAGCAAAGATCATAGGAGATGTTGTTATTAAAAGCGGTGCCATCCCCAGTATTTCCGGTGAATGAAGAAAGTTTGAATGGAATTATTAGCATATAAGGTTTAAAATGAAAAATAAAACAACGTGGCAACGTTAAAAACTGCAAATGTAATACGAAAAAAGTGAAAAGCTGATTTGAGGTATCTTATGAAACGTAGACTTTGTTGTAGACTTTGTAGGCGTGTTTTTGACGAAAGTAAGAGAACTAAAACCTGTAAAGGTTGTGGTTTAAGACGGTTAAATGACTTAATTGTGGATGTACTTTATTTAGTTAGAAATAAAATAAAATCCATTTTTTAGAGAATCGTCAAATGCGAAGATTTTGATAGATGTTTGATGCAGAGTCTAATTTTTAAAAAAAAATTCGTTAAGATTTCTGCATGGATTATTAAAGTACGATAATGGATCCCCTATGTTACCTGCAGAATGTGATGATCGCAATAATTTTAATAGTAGAATGAACTTTTAATAGAATGAACATACGATACTCAGGTATGGAATATTTAACAGTATTCCCCCTCTTTAAGATCAGTTCATAAGGGATTAGGTAACTGTTTTAGGTAGAAATATGGGTGAACGTGTTAAAAAAACCAGAGAAGAACGGCAGAAAGAAATACTTGATGCAGCTTTAAAAGTTTTTTTGGAAAAAGGATATAGGAATACTACGATGGAAGATGTAATCAATGAAACAAGTCTTTCAAAGGGAGGGTTTTACTATCATTACGGTAGTACCAAGGATATTCTAATTGATATCATGAAATTTGGTAACTACAGCTTCTTCGAAAAAAACATCAAATTGGAAAAAGATGTTTCAAAAGAGGAAATATGCGATGCTTTAACGAGAAGTAATTTAGAAAAGATCCTGACTGAAACACCAGAGAGAAAATTGTATCTGATGTTTGTTTATGAAATGGTTTATGACCCCGATTTTGAAAAAATCTATTTAAAATTAGAGGAAGAAACTTTTGACTTATATGATGATATCCTGCAGGGTAGCTTGCCTGAATATCATCCTGAAAGGATCAAGGAAAAAAAATTATTCCTGAGTCGTATGGTTAATGCCCTTCTATTTGCTCAAAATTTATTTTCAGACAAGGATGTATTTGAAAATAACAAAAAAATACTATATAAAATTTTTTATGAACTTTTCAGTGATTTACTGAAATAAATAGTACATTTTAACTTTTATTTTTTCATAAAGTATGCATAGTAAAATTTACCTACTAACGTGCTAGTTTATCTAGTTATGGGCATAAATTAAATGTTTGAGTCTTTAGGTCCTTAATCAACTTAAATGAATATTAAAGCCCACTTAAAATAATTATTTTTATTCAAGAAAAATGGAGATTGGATTTTAAAACACTTTAAGATATCCAACGTCCACAACTTGACGGACCTGCCCAATAGAAAAGTATATATAAAATAAAGAATTTAGGTATACCTAAATTTAGGTTTCCCTAAATTTCACTGATTATTCATTCAGATATTTCTGAGTGAATGGTAGCAAACAAATTCCGACGTAAACGTCGGAATATTTGGAGGTTTAAGAAGAATGACTGAAGAAGTTTCAAGAAAGATAAACCGTGGCTGGACTACCAGGGATATCATGGTAACGGCCATAATCTCTATAGGGTTAGGAGTGCTTTATATTCCCATAACCTATTTTACAGCGTGGCTAATGGCGTTTCCATTTGCACTGGCACTTGTGATTGGTATTTATTATTGGCCTATTATTATGGTATCTTATCTTATACGCAAGCCCGGAACAGCCTTATTTGCTGCTTTAGTGGTTTTCATTATGATGGTGCCCCTTACCCCTTATGGTCTTCAGGTGGTAGCGATGGTATTGCTCATAGGACTGCCCATTGAAATTGCTTTACTTGTTGGTCGTTATAAATTCAAGTTATGGAGTATGATGTTAGCAGGAGGTCTTTCTGGTTTAGTTAACTCGGTAATGCCTTTTATAACCATGGGATTTGGAAATCTTTCTCCCATACTTCAGGTGGTTTATTTTGTTGAATTCACGGTATGTTCAGCATTAGTGGGAGGCTTACTTGCAAAATGGATCGGTGATGCTGTGATTAATACTGGTGTTATCACTCCAGCCGAGTGAAGAAGATGTATTCTCATTTTAAATTATTTTATTTGGATAATTTAAGTTATTAAAAATGAACATAGCTGTGATTTAAAAAATTAACAAATTGTGAGATGATTTAATGGAAGAAAATGCAGAAAATAGTAGTGGAATAAGTTTTAGTGGAATATCATGCCTTTTACAAATTGCAGGGAGGAAAAAGTTCCTGCTTATAGTATCCTCCATATATTCGGTGGTAAGTGAAATATTTGCACTCGTAATATTTTTCATAATCTACCTGGTGACCGTGGAGTTATTAAACCCGCCCATTGAATGGAATCACATATGGACCTATATAGGAATAGCGTTAGTAGCCCTAGTGGGGAGGATGATATTGAAGTACTGCTCAACCATACTATCACACATATCAGCGTTCAACATATTATACGAGTTGAGGGTGGCTATTTCCAAGCATCTGGGAAGTTTAAATATGGGCTATTTCAGCCATCACAACACAGGATCCCTGAAGAAAATCCTCAATGAAGATGTGGAACAAATCGAACTATTTGTAGCCCACCACATTCCAGATTTAGCTGCAGGAATCGCTATACCAGTGCTTACCACCATATTTTTGTTCCTTTTTGATTGGCGCCTGGCACTGGCCATGCTGATACCGGTACCCTTAGCATTCATTGCCCTGAATTTGGCCTTCTCCAAAAACAAGAATGAAATGGAAAACTACCATCAGGCAATGGAACACATGAACAACACTATAATCGAATACGTTCGTGGAATGCCCGTAATAAAAATATTCAATCAGACGGTACAGTCATTCACACGATTCCAAAGTACGGTCTACACTTACCGTGATTTCTGTAACGATTGGACTGAAAGGTCCATTGCTTACTGGGCGACTTTCGTGGCACTTTTAGGAGCACCATTACTTTTCATTTTACCCGTGGGTATCTGGCTTTACCTCACAGGACAACTTCAACTACCGGTTCTAATATTATTCCTCATCATAGGGGTGGGTTACATGAAACCAGTCTATAATTTGATGAAGGTTGGTTCAATGCTGGCCCAGATAACCGAAGGGGTTCGCCGGGTAGATTCCATCCTGGAACAAAAAGGTTTACCCGAGTCTGAAAATCCCCAAACACCGGAAAGTTATTCCATCGAATTTCAGAATGTAGATTTTGCCTATGATGAAAATCAGATACTGCACGATGTGAGCTTCAAAATCCATGAAGGCAAAACCTTTGCACTGGTCGGACCATCAGGATCAGGAAAAACCACAATTGCCAACTTAACCGCCCGTTTATGGGATATAGATAAAGGAAAAATACTCATTGGTGGTGTAAATATTAAAGACATTTCCCTGGATTATTTGATGGATAAAACTGCCCTGGTTTTCCAGGACGTGTTCATTTTCAGTGACACCGTAATGGAAAACATAAAGATGGGCCGTGAAAATGTAAACGATGAAGATGTGATAGCTGTTGCTAAAGCAGCCAACATACACGACTTCATCATAGAAGAACTACCTGAAGGTTACCAGACCCTTATTGGAGAATCTGGAGTTCACCTCAGTGGAGGAGAAAAGCAGCGTATTTCTCTGGCCAGGGCCATGCTCAAAGATGCGCCTATTGTAGTCTTGGATGAAGCCACGGCCTTTGCTGATCCAGAAAATGAGGTGAAAATCCAGGAGGCGTTCAGTGAACTTTTAAAAAACAGGACAGTCCTGATAATCGCCCACCGTCTTTCCACCATCACTGATTCAGATGAGATAATGGTCCTAGATGAAGGACGTATCGTAGAGAAGGGTACACATGAAAAACTCCTGGAGGACAGAAATCTCTACTGGGAAATGTGGGAGTCACATAATTCAGCCAGGAAATGGACATTCAAATCCATGGGAGGTGATTTAGATGTTTAATTCCATCAAAGTTATCACCGCTGGTGAGAAAGGTAAACTGTGCCGGGAAGTTGGTTGGAATATCCTGCAAACCATGTTTAAAGGAGCTCCCTATGGAATTCTCTTCATGGTTTTACTGGAACTCTTTGCACCCATCGCATACCAGAAACCCATTAACACAGAATTCATAACCCTGGCCATAATTGGCCTTTTTATAACCCTGTTACTACAGCTGTTCATTGGAAAAAAGGCTTATAGAAGTTCTTTTATCACAGCCTACACTCTATCTTCAGAAACTCGTCTCAAACTGGGAGAACATCTGCGAAAACTGCCCCTGAGCTTCTTTAAAAGACGTGACCCTGGTGATGTCACCGCACTACTTTTACAGGACATGGCACTGGTAGAAAACGTTTTCAGCCACCTGTTCCCAGATGTCATTAGTTCCATCGTCATGGCGGTACTTATGGGTGCCATACTTTTAGTTGCCGACTGGAGACTTGGAACCATAGCTATAATATTTGTGGCATTGGCTTTCATCTTCCTGTTTATCTTCCTGAAGGTGATCAAATATTTCGGAGAAAGACAACTCAAATCAAGGAATGCTGCTGTTTCCAGAATGATGGAGTATCTTTTAGGGATAAAAGTTCTTAAAGCCTATAACCAAACTGGAAACAGGTTTCGGCGCATGGAAAAATCATTTGATAAACTGAAAGAAGACAGCATAAAACTGGAAGGTATCCCTGGTCCGCTGGTCATGGTGTACTTCGCCTTCCTAGAAATTGGTTTCCTGGCAATCCTATTTTTCGGGGTCCAATTCCTGGAAAATGGAACTTTAGGCATTCCCATATTCCTCCTGTTCCTGATAATAGGATATGGATTCTATGAACCATTGAAAGTCATGAGCGAATTTATGGGGGAGTTGAGGTACATGAACATGGCCGCCGACCGTGTAGTGGCAACTTTAGATACCAAAGTACTCCCTGAACCTTCACATGACACAAAAATCGACCAATATGATATTGAATTTGAAAATGTCAACTTCAAATATCAGGATGTAGATGTGATCAAAGATATGAGCTTCCATATTCCGGAGAGAAGTATCACCGCACTGGTAGGCCCCTCAGGCTCAGGTAAAACCACCATAACCAGTTTAATCGCACGTTTCTGGGACGTGGGTTCCGGTCAGATTAAGATTGGTGGACGTAACATTAAGGATGTGAAGAACGAACACCTCCTAAGCTATATGAGCATGGTATTCCAGGATGTGTACCTCTTCAACGACACCATCTACAACAACATCAAGATCGGCAATCCCCACGCCACCAGGGATGATATTTTTGAGGCGGCAAGACAGGCCAACTGCCACGAGTTCATCCAGAAATTACCAGATGACTATGATACCATGGTAGGTGAAGGCGGATCCACACTATCTGGTGGTGAAAAGCAGCGTATATCAATCGCCCGTGCGATATTAAAGGATGCCCCCATAATCCTGCTGGATGAGGCCACTGCATCACTTGACCCTGAAAATGAGGGAAAGATCCAGGAAGCCATTCGGGAACTGGTTAAATCCAAAACAGTGGTGGTGATTGCCCATCGGCTTTACTCCATATCCGACGCTGACCAGATCATAGTGATCGAAAAAGGAAAGGTGGCAGAACAGGGAAAACACCAGGAACTCCTGGAAAATGAAGGAACGTACCGACATCTTTGGGACGAGCAGCAACGAGCACACGGATGGAAATTCGGATCCGCAGGTCGCTAAAAAGAGAAAACTGAAATATTAAACAGAAAATAAGCATGTAAATCATATATTTTTTTTATTTTTTTTAAAATAGGTTTTTTAAGTTATCCATTGCTATTCATTTTCTATTTTCCTTTGTAATTTGAATTTCAACCGCCTGAATTGAAGAAACTAATAACAAAATTTATATAATAGAAAGATTTAGGTATACCTAACAATTAATTTAGGTGTACCTAAAAATATTGTGGAGTAGGAATTTCATACTTTTTTTCATGACATCATAATAAAAATTGATAAGAAATTCCTGACTCAAACGTCGAAATATAAAAATGGGAGATTTTAAAATGACTGAAGAAGTTTCAAGACAGATGAAACGTGGATGGACTACCCGGGACATTATGGTAACCGCTATACTCTCTATAATAATGGGTGTAGTTTATATTCCTTTAACTTATTTGACAGGATATTTGGGTGCATTCCCGTTTATAAATGCAATTATTATTGGTATCTATTTCTGGCCAATTATCATGATAGGTTATATTATACGCAAACCAGGATCAGCTTTGCTTTCATCTTTAATAGCTTTCCTTGTAATGGTTCCCCTTACTCCGTGGGGCATTATGATGTTAAGTATGGGATTGCTCATAGGGTTGCCAATTGAAATTGCTTTTCTCATTGGTCGCTACAAATTCAAACTATGGAGTCTGATGCTGGCTGGGATCTTTTCTGGTTTAAGTTATGCTACAATGAATTTAACAGTGTATGGTCTAATTAATGTTTCTCCTTTACTTCAAATAGCATTTTTTGTCGAAACCATTGTAAGCGGCATATTGTTGGGAGGTTTATTGGCGAAATTTATAGGCGATGCAGTAATTAAGACAGGAATCGTATCTAATGCTTCTACTAAAAGTTAAAAACTCTTTGAATTATCAATAAATAAAAAAAAACAGGGAAGTGCTTAATATGAATGGATTTGCAAGAATTTTTAGCTATGCAAAAGAATATAAGAGTAAAATATACCTGGCAGTTATCCTTATTTTTTTCAGTGTAATTGCCGGAATTATCCCATACATAATAACCTATGATATCATCATAAACTTCGTAGAAAGTAACACGGTCACTCCAGTTTATCTATTACTGATGGCGGGAGGTGTTGCTCTTTTTTCATGGTTACAATCGTATCTGCGTACAAAAGGTTTAGGTGCATCTCATGAAGCTGCCTATGACACTTTAATGGGTATGAGAATAAAATTTGCCGAAAAGATGATGAAATTACCTCTAGGAGATGTAACTAAAAGGGGGACAGGAAGCTATAAGAAAAATTTTTTTGATGATATAGAAAGTATCGAATTGATATTAGCCCATTTGATTCCAGAAGGCCTGCCTTACGTAATTGCCCCTCTATTAGTCTATATAATTCTGTTTATATTAGATTGGCGGCTGGCCCTCCTTTCAATCGCTTCAGGTTTAATAGGTATTATGGCAGTGATGTTGATGATGAAGGGGGGGCTTAAAAAGATGGGGAAATATTATAGTTCTGCTCAGAAGATGAATTCCACCATAGTGGAGTACATCTCGGGTATGGAGGTCATCAAGATCTTCAACCGGACAACCAGTTCTTACGAAAAATATGTTTCATCGGTAGAAAATTACAAAAAATACACTCTGGACTGGTATAAGGATTCATGGAATTATATGGCAATATATGGAGCGGTTCTTCCCTGCACAATCCTGTTTTTATTGCCGGTTGGTACCCTATTTTATATAGACGGGTCCCTGTCACTTTCCACCTTCATCTTTTCATTGCTACTTTCAATGAGTATAGGTTTACCTTTAGTAAAACTGGTAGGATTCCTTCCCCTCATCCCACAACTTCAATTTAAAACAGAACAGTTGGAAAAAACCTTTGCAGGGGAGGAATTGGAAATAATGGATAAGGGCATTACTCCTGAAAACTACGATGTACATTTTAAAAATGTTACATTCGCTTATGATAAAAAGGACGTGATCAACGATGTTTCATTTTGTGCCAGGGAAAACTCTGTAACGGCAATCGTTGGTGAATCAGGAAGCGGTAAAAGCACACTGGCCAGGCTACTGGTTCATTTTTGGGATGTTAAAGATGGAGAAATCACGATAGGCGGTGTAAATATCAAGGATATGTCCTTTGAAAAACTGATGGATCTGATAAGTTATGTTTCCCAGGACACGTTCCTCTTTAACATCTCCCTCATGGAGAACATCCGTATAGGAAAGCCAGATGCTACCAATGAGGAAGTAGTGGCTGCTGCAAAGCTGGCCCGGTGCCATGATTTTATCATGAATATGGAAGATGGTTACAATACCAATGCCGGTGATGCTGGAGATAAGCTTTCCGGTGGAGAAAAACAGCGGATAACCATAGCCAGGGCTATTCTTAAAAATGCACCCATCATCATCCTGGATGAGGCTACCGCTTTTACAGATCCAGAAAATGAAGATAAAATCCAGGAAGCATTGAATCAGTTAACGGGTGAAAAAACACTCATAGTGATAGCGCACAGACTATCAACAATTGTGGAGGCTGATAATATAATTTTAATGGATGAAGGTAATCTGGTTATGCAGGGAACCCATGATGAGTTACTAAAAAGATCTGATACATATAGAACACTCTGGGATTCTCATATGCAATCCATGAGCTGGGATATAAATGTCAGGGGGGTTCCACATGCTTAATATAGTTAGAAGAATTTTAGCTCTTGCAGGAGAATATGCGGGTAAGATAAAGACGGCTTTCGTTATCAGTATCTTCGAAGAAATATTTGCTGTAATGCCCATACTGCTGATTCTTTATGTACTCATTAAAATTGTATCGGGCAGTATCACCGTTCAAGATGTCTGGATCGTGGGTATTGGAATTGTTATGAGCGTGATTTTAAGAGCGGTGTCAAAACGGCTGATAGACGGCTTCCAGAGCGGTACAGGATACGAAATTTTTGCAAGGGAAAGAATGAATATTGGTGATAAGTTAAAAAGGTTCCCCATGGGACACTTTTCAGAAGGCAACATCGGTAACATCACAGCGGTCGTTACATCCGACCTGGTGTTTATAGAAGAACATGCTATGTTAACCCTTTCCCAGGTATTCACCGGCTATTTAAGCATGGTAATTGGTGTGATCATGTTGACCGTGCTTGACTACAGGATAGGAATTATTTCTGCTGCCACTGTTATTTTAGCTCTTTTAGCTCTTAATAAACATGAAAAAGTAGCGGAGTATCATTCGGGTATTAGACAGGAGACCCATTCTAAGTTAATCGGTGCTGTTTTAGAATATATAAAGGGAATTTCTGTCATTAAATCCTTCAATATGGTGGGTGATCGGGCCAAAAAAATAAATCAGGAATTTAAAAGGGTACGGGATGCATCCATAGAATTTGAAAAAAGATTTAGTTCAACGATACTACAGTTTGAAAGTTGTTTCAGTTTGGGGATAGGATTAACAGTTTTAGCGGTTTCCTATTTTGCTTTAAACCAGACTTTAGACCTACCCTTCATGTTGATGATGTTGATATTCATATTCGAAATCTATCTTCCATTTAAAGCATTAGGAGGTTTAACCGCTCAGGTCCGTATTATGGAAGCAGCCCTCAATAGATACGATAAAATCAGTAATGTAGAAATTATTGATGAAGATGGGAAGGATATAACCCTTGATCATTTCGACATAGAATTTAAAGATGTCACATTTGCCTACGAACAGGAAGACGTGCTTCACGATGTTAGTTTTAAGGTTCCAGAACACAGTATGACAGCCCTTGTTGGTAAATCTGGTTGTGGTAAAACAACCATCGCCAATCTTATCGCCAGATTCTGGGATGTACAAAAGGGAGAAGTGAAGGTCGGCGGGGTTAATGTAAAAGAAATGACCAGTGATAGTCTTCTAAAAAACATAAGCATGGTATTTCAAAACGTGTACCTGTTTAACGACACCGTCCGGAATAACGTCACATTTGGAAAGCCGGATGCTACCATGGAAGAAGTGATAGAAACCTGTAAAAAGGCAAGATGCCATGACTTCATAATGGAACTGGAAGATGGTTATGATACAGTTATAAGCGAAAGTGGAGCATCATTATCAGGTGGTGAAAAGCAGAGGATTTCCATAGCTAGGGCCATGCTTAAAGATGCTCCTATTGTCCTCCTTGATGAAGCAACGGCCAGTGTTGATCCGGATAATGAGAAGCATATCCAGATGGCCATCAATGAACTGGTGAAAGATAAAACCCTGGTCATGATCGCCCACCGGTTATCCACCATCCAGAATGCTGATCAAATACTGGTCATCGATGAAGGTAAAATTATAGAAAAAGGTACCCATAACGAGCTTATAAGAGAAAAAGGCTTATATGATGATTTCTGGCAAAGACGTGTGAAAGCAAGAAGCTGGAAGATCAACAAAGCTTCAAATAGATTGGATGATGCAGGTAAGAAGATTAGTTACATGAAAAATGGAATTGTAAGTGAAACTAAGTAAAATTACCGTAGAAAAATCTAGATTTTATTTGATTTTCTTTTAATTTGAATTATTTAAAAAAAGCTGAAATTAGCAGAATAATAGGGGAAATTTATAAATGCGAAAGAATTTAGGCAGGCCTAATAATGAAATTAGGCTGTCTATTATTTTATTAATAGTTAGTGAGGTTTTAGATGACTGAAAAGGTTTCAAGACAGGTAAATCGAGGTTGGACTACTAGGGATATCATGGTAACAGCTATGATTTCTATAGCATTAGGAGTCCTTTACATTCCTTTAACTTATCTTATTGCATGGTTAACACCATTTCCATTCATAGTAACCATTGTAGTAGGTATCTATTTCTGGCCAATTATTATGGTAGCTTATCTCATACGTAAGCCGGGGGCGGCTCTATTTTCCGCTTTAGTTTCTTTCCTTGTATTGGTACCATTTACCCCATACGGTATTACTGTGTTGAGTATGGCAGTGCTCTTGGGAGTGCCTATTGAAGTCGTACTATTGGTTGGGCGCTACAAATTTAGGTTGTGGAATCTGCTATTGGCAGGAGCTGTTGCTGGCTTGCTCTATATTACTGGACAGTTTACAGCATTTGGTTTGTCAATTATTTCTCCCATGCTTCAAATAGTTCTCTTCGTTGAAGCAATGATAGGTGGGGCAATACTTGGAGGTTTAATAGCAAAGTGGACAGGGGATGCTGTGTTTAAAACAGGCGTTATTTCTAATCCTGAAAGTTAAACGGGTTCATGATATTTTTTTATGGAATAAAAAGGATTGTATATAATTAAATAAAAATTGGAGACTTTAAATGACTGAAAAAGTTTTAAGAAAGATGAATCGTGGCTGGACCACCCGGGACATCATGGTAACAACTATACTATCCATAGTTGCAGGATTGATTTATATTCCCTTAACGTACTTCACCGGATATTTAATAGCATTTCCATTTTTACATGCCTTGGTTTTACCATTCAGCTACTATCCTATCTTTATAATAGCTTATATTATACGTAAACCTGGAGTAGCTTTGTTTTCTGCTGCGATAGCCTACCTTGTGCAGGTACCACTTACCCCCGGGGCGTTACCATGCTCATGAGTATCTTCTTTGTGGGGTTACCAGTGGAACTTATCTTACTGGTCCAGCGCTACAAAAACTTTAAATTATGGTATCTATTATTAATGGGAGCTATTTGCGGCCTGTTTAGCTTTGCAGGGTATTTTATTGTAATGGGTGTTGGAAATCTTACCCTCTTGCTTCAAATAGTCTCTGGTGTGGGAGCAACTTTAAGTGGAGCATTAGGAGGGCTACTGGCAAAATGGATAGGTGATGCTGTAATAAAAACAGGAGTTGTCTCTGTCTGGTGAAAAGTTAGAAATGTTTGAATTGGTTCAGTTAAACCAATTCTTTTTATTTCTTTTTAACATGAAATATCCCGTTTATAGGCTTTTTTGCATATCTAAAACTTTTAAATCAATATTTAAACGAAGGTGGTAGTAAAAATGGGACGAAGTTTAGAAGGAGTTCCTGAAACATTACTGATCCCGCTTTGGGCCAGGGCGGTTGAAGTAAAACAGGAAAAACCAATTATTAAAGATGATCTGTCTGTAAAAATAGTAAAAAAAATTGATTATGATTTTTCAAAATTTGATGATGCATGGATGTCTCAAACTGGTGTTGTTATCCGGACTGAAATTTTAGATAAAGCGACGGGCGCTTTTATTGGCAAGAATCCTGACGCTGTTATCATAAATATTGGCTGCGGTCTGGATACTCGGTTCTTCAGAGTAGATAATGGTAGAATCCACTGGTATGATCTGGATCTGCCAGAAGTGATCAACATTAGAAAACAATTTTTTGAGGAAAATGACAGATATAAGACGATAGATACGTCTGTATTTGATTATTCATGGATTAATGAGATGGATACAACTAATAAACCTGTTTTAATTATTGCAGAGGGGGTGTTGATGTACTTCACTGAAGAAGAAGTTAAAAATCTGATGAACAAGTTAGTTGATTCATTTAGAGGAGCAGAGATGCTTTTTGAAAAGATATCACCCATGATGGCAAAGGGAAGCAAGCAACATGAGACCGTTAAAAAGATGAATGCTGAATTCCAGTGGGGAATCAAAACTGGTAAGGAAATGGAAAACTTCAACAGCAAAATAAAATTTGTGGAGGAATGGAATTATTTCGACTACCATAAGCATAGATGGAGATGGATGCGCTTTTTAACTTCAATTCCTCCAATTAAAAATCGTTTCAGTACAATGATTGTCCATTTAAAGTTCTATTGAGAAAAAAATGGAAATATGGCCTTGAATTTCTAGTTTTTACCCGTGAAAGAATCCTACTCAAACAGCCCTATGATATATATGTATTAGATAAAAATGGAGGCTGAAGTCATTTGAAAGAAGAGAAGAGAAAGGGATTTTCAAGACTTTTGGAGCTTGCCGGGGAGAAGAAGACTCTAATCGTTTTATCAGCGATTATATCTTCTCTAAGTGTCTTGGCGATGTTGATTCCCTATATCTCTATCTATTTTGTACTTGTAGAACTTCTAGAACACGCAACAAATATTAATTCGATTAACAGTGCTTACGTTATTCGATGGGCAATCATGGGAGTAGCAGCATGGGAATTGGTTTTATCTTCATGTATGTGGGTGGTATGTGCTCCCACATCGCTGCATTCCGTATTTTATATGGTACCCGGGTTAAACTGTCAGACCATATAAGCAACCTTCCCCTTGGATTTTTCAACAAAAATTCTGTAGGAAAAATAAAGAAGATCGTGGAATTAGACGTAGAACGGATAGAACTTTTCATAGCCCATCAACTGCCGGATCTGGTCAACGCCGTTGTGATGGTCATCGCTGTAGTTGTGATGATGTTTTTCCTAAATCCATGGCTTGCACTTGCCTGTATAATCCCAATGATCCTTGGTTTTGCCGGCCAGTACTCCATGATGGCCGGTAAAAAGGCACAGGAGGGTATGAAACAATATCTTGATGCATTGGAGGACATCAATTCATCATCCATACAGTACGTCCGGGGCATGCCATCCATCAAAATCTTCGGACAAACCGTCCATTCTTTCCGGAAATTCTATAAGGACATGATAAAGTACAGAGATTTCAGTGTGAAGTATACCGATAACTTCCAGAATGGCCATGTGGCCTTTAAAGTGATACTGCTCTCTCTGGTCACATTTATCTTTCCTGTAGGCTTATTTTTTATCAGTGGAGATCCCAGTAACATGGCATTTGCCATCGTGCTGATATTTTTCCTGGTTCTTGCACCAGGATTCGCAGTCCCCATGTTTAAACTTAACACTCTTGCCTCAAATCTCAACGTTATAATGGAAGGTGTAAAAAGAATTGATGAGATATTTGAGGAGGTACCTGTACCTCAACCTGAATCCCCACAAAGACCTTCCAGCTTTGATATCCACTTTGAACATGTTTCTTTTTCATATGACGGAGCAGATGGTATCGAAGTACTTAAAGATATTGAATTTACAGCTTCTCAGGGAGAAATCACTGCACTGGTAGGACCTTCCGGTTCAGGAAAATCTACCATCGCCCAACTGATCCCACGATTCTGGGATGTGGAGAAGGGAAACATAAAAATTGGCGGCATCAACATCAGAAATATTCAAGTAGAAGATCTGATGGACCTCATGTCCTTCGTATTCCAGGACACATTCCTCTTTTCCGATACACTGTTCAACAACATCCTGGTGGGAAAGCCTACAGCGTCAAAAGAGGATGTCATTGCAGCGGCAAAGACAGCACAGTGCCATGATTTCATCGAAAACCTACCCAACGGCTATGACACACTCATCGGTGAAGGCGGCGTTTACCTCTCTGGAGGTGAGGAGCAGAGGGTCTCTGTGGCAAGGGCAATACTAAAAAATGCCCCTATCCTTATTTTGGATGAAGCCACAGCTTATGCCGACCCAGAAAATGAATATCAAATGCAACTTGCATTGAAGGAGCTCATCAGGAACAAAACAGTGCTCATCATTGCCCATCGCCTGGCAACAATCCGTGAAGCCAACCAGATCATCGTCCTGGAGAAGGGCAAGATCAACGACAGAGGTAAGCACAAGGAACTCATCTCGCATAGCGGTTTATACAGAAAGATGTGGGATGCCCATATGGCTTCAGCAACTTGGCAAATCAGTGAAAACAGAAAGGAGATGTTAACATGATGGAGCAATTATATTATATCAGCGCCGGAAACCCAAAGAAGATGATAAAACCCATTCTTTACGCTGCCTTTTCCGACTTATGCGATATATTTCCTCTTGGATTTGCAGCGTTAGCAGTGGGATACATTTACACCTATTTTGCCGAGCCAGCCACGCTTTTAAATACACAGACGTTATGGTACATATGGGGTGGCATGGTACTGTCATTAGGGCTCATGTTCTTTGGCGAAGTCCTATCTTACCGTTCTGCCTTCAGAGGGGCATACCTGGCTTCAGCAGAAGGAAGAGCAAATCTGGCAGAGCACTTGCGTAAGCTTCCCCTTGGTTTTCTCCTGAGTAAGGACTCAGGAGAGCTTGGAAATATGATGATGAGTGATTTTACCCAAATCGAAAATGCAGCCTCCCATATTCTTCCCCAGCTGGTAGGTGGCCTTATTTCATCAATCCTGGCATTTGTCTTCATTTTAGTGCTTTTTGACTGGCGAATGGCATTTGCCATGTTTGCAGGCCTGCCTGTTTCACTGCTCATTCTATGGGGTGTTTCAAGTCTAGAAAAAAGGATGGGGGAGAGGCATTCCAAGGCAAAAATCACGGTAACAAACCGTCTGCAGGAATACCTGTATGGGATGAGAGTCATCAAAGCTTACAATCTTCGAGGTGAAAACTTTAAAAAGCTGGAACAAGCCTTTAAAAATCTTATGAAGGAAAGCATCAAATTGGAAGGAGGACTAGGCCCTTTCTTCCTCGTGGCAATTGCGCTGATCAAAAGTGGGCTGGCCCTGATTACCATTACCGGTGTTTATCTCATTTTAGGTGGAGAAATCACGATTCCCCTATTTGCCATGTTTTTACTGGTAGGAGCACAGATCTTTGATCCAATTTCAGCGGCAATTATGCGCCTTCCTGAATTCAAATACAATGCTCAAGCAGGAAAACGAATTGTGAATCTACTGAATCAGCCTATCATGGATGGAGAAGGAGAACCACCTGAAGATCATGATATCAAACTTCAAAATGTCACCTTCAGTTACGATGAAAACATAGTTTTGGATGATGTATCGGTGGAGATGGATGAAGGTACTCTAACTGCTATTGTCGGTCCCTCTGGAAGTGGAAAAAGCACAGTGTTACGTTTGATCGCACGATTCTACGATCCCCAGAATGGTAAAGTTTTCTTCGGTGGTAGTGACGAGCGTTATATGGATCCAGAAAGGTTGATGAAAAAAATATCCATGGTATTCCAGGATGTTTACCTCTTTGCAGACACCATCGGTAACAACATTGGTTACGGACGCGAAGACGCTACACAGGAAGAGATTGAAGCTGCCGCAAAGGCAGCCCAGTGCCATGATTTCATCGAAGGCATGCCAGATGGTTATAACACCATGGTTGGTGAAGGTGGTTCCACACTTTCTGGCGGTGAAAAACAACGCATCTCCATTGCACGGGCCATGCTTAAAGATGCCCCTGTTATCCTGCTGGATGAAGCAACTGCTTCTTTAGATCCTGAAAATGAGGTGGAAATGCAGAAAGCGATTAGTCGGCTGGTTAAAGGGCGGACAGTGATTATGATTGCCCATAGACTTAAAACTGTTTTAAATGCCAACAACATCATCGTGATGGATAGAGGAAGGGTTGTAGAGCAGGGAAAACATGAGGATCTAATTGAAGATGATGGTCTGTATGCCAAACTTTGGGATCTGCAGACGAAAACAAGTGGATGGCAGATTTCTGCGTGATCTAATTCTATGTAATAACTGGATGGTCCTTACCAACACAATATAATAAAGATGAATACAGTTTGAAGTCATATCCCCTCTATTTTTCTGGGCATCACTGTTTGGAGCGGATATGACCAAAATTACAGATGGAAGTATAAAATGTCCTGTAGTGGTAATAGCTTCAAGTAAAGACCTTTTATTCTCTTTCAGCTATACAAAGCAGGTTTATGAGTTGATAAAAGCTCCTGAAAAAGAAATCATCGTTTTTGATGAACCTTACCACCTTATTTTCAATGAATGTATTGATAAGGTATTGGATCCAATTGCTGAGAAATTAAAAAGAAGTAACAATTCGGTTGATTAATATGATACAATGTCAGGGGTAAGTTAATTTATCAGTGCCTTTAAGATGATTTAAGGCAGATTTAAACCTAATCCCTCGTATTACAGCAATAGGGATTTCACTGCCCCACTATTTTACTATTGTTCACTATAATAGGTAGGTACAGAGGTACAGTTGGATTGAATCATTCACTCATGAATTTTTCCATGTTTTTAAATCAAGACTTTCCGTCTAATTTTTTTGATTTGAATAATTTGGACTTTTACACTACATGCCCCTATTGCTGTAAATTCGAGTTAGATTTTATTAATTCAATCCAGTCCATCATCGTGTCAAATACAAGCTTTGCATTGCCCACATTGCAGTGATTTGAGGCGCATTCCTGTTCGGTAAACAGACGGAAGGTAAGAGAACGCACATTATTCAAAGCATCCAGTTCCTCCTTAAAGAGCTTATAATCGATGAAATGGTCCTGATTTGCCCCCAGCACCAGAATATCCTGATCGATCAGATGCCCCACATCGACCATTTGAAACTGATTTAACTTCTTTACATATTCATAGGGTGTTTTCGCACCGTAGGCGTACATACCATGTTTAAGCGCCCAATTTGTGACCGCATCATTCTTCGCTTCTCTATTTAATAAAAAATTAAATACAGGGGCAGCGTGCAGCTTTAATAGAAATTTGATGACGTTTCGGGCCATAGGGGGGTGCATTTGTAATATGACGGAGAGAAAACTGGGAAAGATGGACCATGCAATCACGCGTCGGATCCTTTTTTCAAACGCCGCTGCCCGGGGTGCCAGCATTCCACCCAATGAGGCACCGATGATGGTGACATCGTCCAGTTTTAGAGAGTCCAGTAAGGCAGAAACCGGCCTTTCCCACTCGTAAGTAAAAGGCTTCTCCTGAGTGCGCATCACACCGCCCTGCCCGGGTCCTTCAAAAAGATAGATGTCGAAGCCGTGTTCTGCGAAGTACAGCATGGGGAAGAACAGTTCCTCCATATAGGAATCGTTCCCGCCATGAAGCAAGATAGTATCTTTTTTTGGGCCTTCAGCTTTGGTGTGCAACACCGGGAGCTTTACCTCTTCGTAGGGCACTTCATAGCGAGTTACGGTGCCATCCGTGAAATAGTCCTGATAATAATCATAGAACATTTCCGTAGAAAGCAGATAGTACCTCAGTTTATCCGGGTCACCGTCATACATGAAGAATTCACTCATACGGTAATAAGCGATCGCTTCTTTGATCCTTCCCTCCTTTTTTGCCTGGTCTCCAATGCCAATCATCTCTTTTTTCCAGGTCTCACTGTCCCGGATCTTATTTGCAATTCCTTCAATATCTTCCAGAGATCCCTCGTTCCACATCAGGACACGATTCAGCTGAAAATTGAAATTCGGCTGGTCATTAAGTTGGTAAATCCCTTTACTAAAGTCGATTTTGTCTTTCTTCATTTTATATTCATCTCCTGGCTATTAATTAATTTAAAAAGCATAGTTTATGTTGGATGTTCGAATTAATCGTGTTTAATAAATTTTCACTGTGCAGGGGGCAACCCTCCTGAATTGGATTTTCGTGAAATGTGACAGGGATAAAAAATGTTTTTGATAATGGGAAGTGTATCTTTAATTCTGTATCCACGGAGTTCTTTATGATTTAAAATATCATTGTGCAGAACTCCCCAAATCCCATAAATGGTAAAAAGAGCATACACGTTTACATTGGATTCGTTAATACCCGTTTCCTTCGTGATCTCTCCTTCCTGTAATCCTTGCAGGATGAATTTGGCATAAGGTTCATGGAGTTTATCCAGCATTTCCACTAAAATCCTTGTCCGGTGTGCATCGTTTTCCACACTGTTGTCCTGGTCTGTGCCGAATATTTTCAGATATCCGGTGAAATTATCATTGGAAATTTGAAGCAAAAGATCTCTTTTCTCGATAAAGGTAAGACGGTTGTCGTTGAGGATGCCTACTTTGTCTTCTATTGTTTTGTCGATATATTGGCTCATGGCCTCCAGAAAGATTTCCTGCTTGGATTTGAAGTAATGGTAAAACATGCCCTGGGCACCGTTCACTTCATCTAAGATATCACGTACTGCCACGGCATCATACCCTTTTTCTAAGAAGAGCTTGGTAGCAATATCAATCAGTTCCTGTCGTCTGACTTCATACTTCTTACTTCTTTGTTTCACAGTTCCACTCCTTGACCGACAGTCGGTCTAATTTTTAACGTTATAAAACAAGGTATAAATACTTTGTGGTCAACTTAGATTGTTCATCGGGAGTAAGTCTTCGGGTGATACAAAAGAAAAACCAATTTTAACCATTGTAAAATTCAGTTCTATGTTCGATGATTTTGACCGCGTTTCCAACACCATCTTCCGCCTGCAGCTTTCTTCCAAGGTGTTTGGCGTTGGCAATTACTTCTCTATTACCTATAGCTTCCAAAATAGCCCCGGAAAGACGTTGTGTATTCAGTTTTTTCCGTAGTATCGGTTTTGGTCCAACGCCTAACTGATAAACACGTTTACCCCAGTAAAGTTGATCTCCACCGAAGGGTACTACGATGGTGGGGACACCGGCACGCAATCCAGCAGCGGTTGTTCCTGATCCTCCATGGTGGATAACAGCCTTCACATGCTGAAAAAGCCATTCATGGGGGATAAATCCAACTTGATGAACATATTCAGGTAAATGCCCCTCCTGTAGACTGCCCCAGCCAGAAGATAGGATAGCACGTTGCTTTGTAATGCGCAGGCTCTCCAGTACAGTATCAAGGATATGTTTAAAAGAACCACCAACCATACTACCAAAACCAATGTAAACCGGTTTGTTCCCTGCTTTCAAAAAATCAACAAGAGTTTTGTCTGGTTTCCTATCGGATTCAGAATCTGAAACCCAGTATCCCGTTAAATATCTGTTTCCATCCCATTCGGGAGGTTTTGGCGAGACAAACGGACTATATGCGTAAAGGGTAGGAACAGGCTTCCCATGCAAACTTCGATACGGGAAAGAAAAAGGATGTATGGGGGAAAGTCCTAAACCTTTCCGCCAACCATTAAGCAGCTTTCGTGTGGAATGTGTCCATAGAAAATCACCACAGGCAAATGTGAATCTATTATAAAGGGGACCAAGGGGTAAAGCTGGGGCTGTCATTGCAGGAAATTCCCCCGTTGGGTCCGCTGGGAAAAAGAACACGCGGAAGCAGGGAATGTCCAGCTTATCAGCCACATGCCATGCCACAGCACCGATCAATGAGTACAGGAGGGCGTCCATCCCCTCGCAGGCAGAAACAATATCCGATAGAAACTCGTCTTTTATGGGATTTAGTAAAGCTGAAAGATTGCGGAAATATTGAAAAGGGGATACAGGTTCACCTATCAGCAGGCGGATGACTTCCGTAGCATCCCCGGCTAACGGTGCATATTCAAAACCTTCCTTTCTGATATATTCTTCAAACCTGCCTAATGCGGCTATCCTTACCTGATGCCCCCGGCTTTGCAGCCGTTTCCCCAGGGCAATAAAGGGATCTATATCTCCCTGAGAACCGATCGTTATAATTCCATATTTCATTTTTTTTGACCTATATCATTTCACAAAAAATGGGCTCGAGAAAAAACTTTTGATGTAGTTAATAAAGAAACCAGGGGATCTGTATATATTGTAATAGTTAAAAAGGTAAGTTATTATTTCATACCGTAGATCAGCCCCATTTCTCCAACCACCAGCAGCGTTCTTTGTAAATTTCAGGATCATCCGCTCCCGGATTCGGTTATGGTTAAGTAAATTTCTTTTCTGCTTCCTCTGCCTTCCTTGGTGAAGCCAAACATAGGCCAGCAGTGGCACAGTCCTTCTCCAATATGTACCGTGTATTTTACTTTGGCCCGTTCGGCAGCAGCCTTTATGGCTGGTAAAAAGGCTAACATGATTTCATGTGTTCCGTAATAGATCACCATCTCGGGAAAACCGGTTAAATCATACAGTGCGGGTGACAGTAGGTATTGGTCTTCCTCGGTGGTTAAGAACGAGCAGATATTTTGTAAAAAGGACGGAGTCATCAGGGGGTCTTTGGATTTTAATCGTTCCATCTCTCTCATTTGTTCATCACTCGGTGGTATTTGCATTCCCGGTGATATTAGAATGAGTTTGTGTGGCATTTGATATTTAAATCCTTCATGCTTATTTTGAACACATACTGAACAGGCCAAAGCGGCGCCGGAAGAAAGACCAATAAAGGTTATTTTTTCGGCAAGAAAACGCTCCAGCATCTTTTCATAGACTCCCATAACCATTTTAACGCTGTCCATCAATTTGTAATGTGGTGCAAGAGGATATATGGGGAACCATACCTCTGCATCCGTTTCTTCCGCTATTTCCGCGGCAAAAAGAAAATCCCATTTGTCCGGGGGCATGATATATCCACCCCCAAACAGATACAAAACCGCTCTGGGGGGTTGTCTGTTTCTCTGGGAGATGATGAAGTATCTGTGCTTTCCTATCTTCTTCTCTGCAATATCACATCGTTTACCTATAGAACTAGGCACTTTGACCGATTGTTTTTCACCCATTTTCATGATCATCTGGGAGAATGCTCCACCCTCTTTACCCAACATCCGTTTGGATTTGAACCCAAGTAATGCGATTAATCTTTCTACAATTCGATATTTTATACTGGACATTCATATTACTTCCTAATCAAATTTAGCCCAAATTAACTTTACACTGATCATATTTCCATACAATTGACTACTCCATTTTGTTTAGTAGTAGTTCAAAGATGTGAAAAATCTGGTGGTTGTGCAGACTGATATCCATCTAAGGTCGTTCCTTCTGATCCCGCTATTTTCAATGTTAAGTTATGAGGAGTCAAAGGGAGGTGAAAGCTTCATTCATGATTTCCAATATTATCTTGCCGTGACATAGGCCAGAGGAAAAGACGCCTTAAGTAGTGATGAATCCACAATTGAAAACCCATTTTCCCTTAGAAAAGTGTGATAACTCTCAAACGTCCATTTGTGATAAGCACGAAAACCGATCACCGACATCAGGCGCGAAAGCAGCATGGCCTTCCTGCTCTCCGAATGTATAAAGGTGGGTGCAAAAAGTAAACCCTCTGGTTTGAGTACCCTTCTTATTTCCGCAAGTGCTTTTTCTGGCTCTGGCATGATATGCAGCGCATTTGCTATAATAACCGCATCGAAACTGTCAACGGTATAAGGAATATCATACGCATCTGCAACAGAAAAATTAATACCGGTAACACCGGATCGCTGCGCCTTTTTGCACGCCACCGCTATCATGTCCGGTGAGAAATCGATGGCTTCGATGTGCCTGATCCGTTGAGCAAGTCCAAGGGCGATGATACCGGTACCCGTTGCAATCTCTAGCACATGATCCTCGGGGTTGAGCACTTGAGAAATCCGTTGAATGACCTTTTGATATGCAGCTTCGTCTTTTTTTATAAATCGGTCATAAATAGATGAAAACCGATTCCAGACAGCTTTCTCTTTCCTTGGCATTGATGTTAAACTCCTTAAGATTTCTGAGCAATTAGGCATAACCATTTCCCGTTTTCATGTTCATGAATTAGTATATCAGTGAAATCGGCCTTAGTAAGTATGTCTTTAAGCTGTTCTTTGGTGTAGATGGTCATGTCGATCATGTCAGTCCATTTTTCAGATCCTTCTGGTCTTGCTGCTTCGTTACAGATGAAGAATTTACCACCGGGTTTAAGTACACGGTTAACCTCTTTAAAATCGTTTAAAAGATCAGGCCAGAAGTAGATGGTCTCAAAGGCGGTGGCCAGATCGAATTTTCTATCCTCAAATGGTAGGGAGGAAACACTTCCCTGGACAACTTCAACTTTTCCCTCTGAAACTGCTTTCCTGTTAAATTTCCTTGAATTTTCCACGCTCGTTTCGGAGTAATCTACACCGTAAACTTTGGCATCCGGTGCCTTTTCCAGTAGATTTGAGATATTTTTCCCACCTCCACATCCAATTTCTAAAATAGACGCTGTTTTTTCTATTTCAAGGTTACTTAAACACCACAGGGCATTTTTATTATGCATGATGTTCATCATCTGTAACATCATCTTGCCGGTTACACCCTTTCCTGGTTTACGTGTGTTTGCAAAAAAATCTCTCATTAAACCCATATGAGTTCCTCCTTTTAAGTAAAACGATTTTATATTAACTTTCTCAGGTTTGGATGAACTTTCTCCCAGATATCTAAATTATTAATTATTTTATCATATTGGATCTAAACCATTTAAATTTTAGGCATGCCTAAATTTTATATAGTAGTAGGTTACAATGTTTAAATCGTGGAGTAAAAATCAAATTATTCTTTAAAGAACATTGTTTTTCTAATTGAGAAATCGATTTTCATTTATTAACTTAAAAAATAATTTTTAAAGGGATATTTTGATTTTTTAGATTCGTATAGTGTGATAAGTTAAAAAATAGAGTATGTAAACTGAAAACAGAAGAAAAACGAATAGGTAAAAAGTTTATTATGGGGAGAATGAAATTGAGTGAAAATAAGGAAAACCACGGTTTTTCACGGTTAATGGAATTGACTGGGAAATTAAAGATTCTATTGATTTTAGGATGTATATTATCTGCAATAGGAAGTGTATTAACGTTAGGTCCTTTTGTTTATATTTACTTCATAATCAAGGAGATATTAATGGTAAGTGGAAACATAAGCCTGGTAAATACTGATTTACTAATCAGTTATGGTTGGTTAGCACTGATTTTCGCGGTTTCCGGGATTTTAGTTACTTTTGCAGCATTGATGTGCACCCATTTTGTGGCGTTTAAAACCATCAAAAATGTGAGGTACGATCTACTAAGACACCTGACTACCTTGCCTTTAGGTTTCCATACCATGAATCCCAGTGGAAAAATTCGTAAAATCGTAGAAACCAATACCATTCAACTGGAAGATTACATAGCTCATAGACTGCCTGATTTGGCTGGAAGTATGGTCATGCCATTTGCAATACTGATATTATTAATGTATTTTGACTGGGTCCTGGGAATCATCTGCTTACTTCCCTTAATCGCTGGATTTGCTACTCTATATTCTATAATGAAAGGATCAAGTCAGGAATTTTTAGAGATATACCAGAATTCTTTGGAAGATATGAACAATTCTGCTGTGGAATATGTGAGGGGGATTTCTGTGGTAAAAGTATTTGGACAGACCATATACTCATTTAAAAACTTCTACGACTCCATAATAAGATATAAGAATTATGTTTTGGAGTATGCTTTGTCCATGGAAAAAGCAATGAGTTCATTTGTAACTACTATTAATGCCGCTTTCTTCCTGTTGGTTCCAGCAGGTATCATACTCAGCTCACTTGCCACAAATTATGAATCCTTCGTTTTAAGTTTCATATTTTACGTGATCTTTGCTCCGGTTACAGCATCCATGCTCATGAAGATAATGTACACAGCCTCTGACCAGATGATGGTTTCAGAATCCTTAAAGAAGATCGACGCTTTGTTCAATGAAAAACCCTTAAAAGAGCCTGAAAATCCTCAAACACCAGAAAATAACGATATAGCATTTAAAAACGTGAGTTTTTCCTATATAAGTGAAGATAAGAATAAAGAAATGGCCTTAGAAGATATTTCCTTCAAAGTGGATGAAGGAAAAATAATAGCTTTAGTGGGCCCTTCTGGCGGTGGAAAAACAACCATAGCCAACTTAATCCCCAGATTCTGGGATGTTGACGAAGGAGAAATAACAATCGGCGGTGTTAACATCAAAGAGATTGTTTACCCTGAGTTAATGGACAGAATGAGCATCGTATTCCAGGATATTTACTTACTTAAGGACAGTATTTTAAACAACATAAAATTACCCAAGCCCGATGCAACGAGGGAAGAAGTTTTAGAAGCCGCCAGATTAGCCCAGTGTGAAGATATACTGGAAAAATTACCGGATGGAATCGACACCGTAATTGGAACTAAGGGGATATACCTATCTGGAGGGGAAAAACAGAGAATTACTCTGGCAAGAGCTATTTTAAAAGATTCACGGATAATAATATTCGATGAAGCGACGGCTTTTGCAGATCCTGAAAATGAATACAAAATACAGCTAGCTTTTGAAGAATTAACCAAGAATAAAACGGTTATCATGATAGCCCACCGGTTATCATCCATAAAAAATGTCGATGAGATTTTAGTGCTGGAGAAGGGTAAAATTTTAGAAAGTGGAACCCATGATGAGCTCGTGAAAAATGATGGATTGTATGCTAAAATGTGGAAGGAATATCAATCAGGATTATCCTGGGATGTTGGAAAACAAACTGAAAAAGTTAATAAAAATGATGATAATGGGTTACCGGATCCGGGTAATCTGCAGGATGTTTCAAGCAGTTATGAAATAAGAAATGACAGAAATAAGGGGGCAGATCCAAATGCTTAAGGAATGGTTTGTTTTAACAGATAAAGGAGCTCGTGACTTAAAAAAAGCCATTTTTTCGGTGGTATTAGCAGATTTGGCGTTAATACTACCTGTTTTCATATTGTTAGCCCTCATCCAACAACTTCTAAACCCTTTACTGGGGCTTGGTGATGCTGATTTAAATTTGATAGCTTACACCGTGATTGCAGGAGTAATTATACTCGTAATCTTTATAACTCAACGATACCACTACAACAAGACTTACGTTGCAGCATACGAGGAAAGTGCCAATAGAAGAATAAGGTTAGCTGAGAAAATAAGAAAATTACCCCTATCCTTCTTTGGTAAAAAAGATCTGACTGAATTTACAGGGACCATGATGGATGATGCAACCTTTCTGGAAACCATATTTTCCCATTCTGTTCCTCAACTATTTGGATCGACGATTGCAGTCGTCATAGTGGTAGCTTTATTGATGCTATTTGATTGGAGACTGGGAGTCAGTCTGTTAATTGGTCTTCCCATTTCACTGTTGCTTCTTTGGGGCTGTCAAAAGGCTAAAGACAATCTTGCCAATAAACACATAGACAACAAGATTGAATTAGCTGATGCTATGCAGGAATCTTTAGAAGGAATAAAAGTCATTAAGTCATCTAACCAGATAGATACATATTTTGAGGGAGTTAATCTTAAATTACAAAATTTCTTCAACAGTGCACTTAAAATTGAACTGGTAATGGGATTATTTATAAGTGGGGCACAGATGGTGTTGAGGATAGGCATTCCCCTGGTGATACTGGTAGGTGTAGATATATTGACTGCTGGAAGTATCAACTTCATATTCTACATCCTATTTTTAATCGTTGCAGTCAGATTATACGATCCATTGACCATAGCCATGCAAAACTTAGGGGCAGTATTTGTATTAATGACCCATATCGACAGAATGAAGAAGATGGAAAATCAGGAGATAATGGGTGGAGAAACAGAGGTAGATCTCAAGGACTACGATATTGAATTAAACGATGTAAGTTTCGGATACCATGAAGAGAAGGTTCTGGACGATGTTTCAGTAACCATAAAACAGGGTGAAGTAACTGCCTTAGTCGGACCAAGTGGAAGTGGTAAAAGCACAGTTGCTAAGTTAATAGCCCGTTTTTGGGATGTGGATAAAGGAAAAATATCTATCGGTGGAAAAAACGTGAAAACTATCGATCCGGAAACACTTCTATCTAACTTCGCCATAGTCTTCCAGGACGTGGTTTTATTCAACGATTCGGTATTCAACAACATAAAGATCGGTAAAAAGGATGCAACAAAAGAAGAAGTTATAGCGGCAGCGAAACTGGCAAACTGTGACGACTTCATAAAGAACATGCCGGAAGGATACGATACAGAAATTGGAGAAAATGGGTGGACTTTATCTGGAGGAGAACGTCAACGTGTATCCATAGCTAGAGCGTTGCTCAAGGATGCTCCGATTATTTTGCTTGACGAAGCTACTGCAGCGTTGGATGTTGAAAATGAAACCAGGATACAGGAAGCAATAACCAAGCTGATCCAGGATAAAACCCTGCTCATCATAGCCCATAGAATGCGGACGATTAAAGGCGCGGACAAGATCGTTGTTTTAGATAAGGGAAAGGTGGTAGAACAGGGTACACATGAAAAACTGATCAGCGACCAGAACCTTTACAGCAAATTGGTAAAACTTCAAAATGAAAGTTTAGGGTGGAATATTTAGTTATTTCCACAATTATTTATTTAAAATAATATTTATTTCAATATTAAATCATATTATCTCTTTTTTCATCGTTTCTCTGCAGTTTTAACCCCTGTTTCTAATTTTATACAATGTTAATTGTTAGAATTATTACCACAGATAATTTTATATACTACAAAAAATTTAGTTATACCCGGCCCTGAAATTTAGGTTTACCTAAACTTTTTCTAAACAGGCATGCACCACCAGGTAAACCCTTCAGGGCGGCCATTTAAATCAGGTAACTAAAAAAAAGGAAGTGAAATACTATGACAGATGACTGGGAAGATAGAAAATCATCGTTTCCTGTAATTGATGTAAGAAAATTAACGGACAATTTTTTACCCATGATCTTACAGAAGGCCCAGCAGGTTGAGGTTGATGATGGGATCTGTGTTGTACAAAGTTTTGAGCCTAAACCTTTATATTCAGCCTTAGAAGATCTCGGATTCGAACATGTGACAGAAAAGGTTTCCGACCATGAATACAGGGTTTATTTCCATAGGACAGAGAAAAAACCAATTACACATGAAAGCGGAGCTGATATACCCTTCAAACCAACCGCAATTTTAAACTACAAAAACATCGATGATGCACTTGCAAATATCGTCGTTGATTTCTGGGAGTATATATGGGACAAAGATGATTCAGCAATCGATCCTAAAACCAAACTTCTCTTGTCAATGAGTAATGCCATAGGAGCCTCAAGATTCAGGCAAGCTACCAGGGAACTTATAAAAGCATACTCTTTGGGAGTTACTGTTAAAGAATTGGACGAACTGTTTTCACTCTTTGCCTGGGACCAGGGAATAGGTCATTTTGCATCTGAAATTGGACCTTCAACAGTATTTGGCGTATATAAACATATCAAGAAAAGAGAACAGGAAGGTATGGATAGAAGAGCAATCATGGATGAAATTATGGAAACCTTCGGAGAAGAAAATCCCAATGTGGGTACTCTATACAAAGAACAGGGCCAAGCATTCTAAAATGTGAGGAATAAATCATTTGTCCAAGGAGTGACAGTGAAAAAGAAGTGAAAATAAAAATAATGTATCTGGTAGGGGAAGGTTGACTGGGGAGCTTGAAAATTCATAGAAACGAATATTCAACTCCGTAAAAGTTCAGCGTAACAAATTCTTAAACTATGTTCACCTTTTTTTTAATCAAATTCTTTTTAGTTCCATTATTTAATCAAAGTTTCTTTTTAATTTATAAAAAATTAGTTTTTAACTTATTACTACAGATAAATTTATATACGATGAAATATTTAGGTATACCTAACACTCTAAATTTAGGCGCACCTAAAATTTTAATTGGGCATTAAAATCAGGGATGTACCGTATAAATTCAGAGTGTTCTGTTAAAGCAGTACCAAACAAACCTCTTTTTTTGGGTTTAGGCATTAAAGGTTTGTCAATTTTGACAAACCTTTCCTCCTTGTTTAAAAAACAACTAAAATGTTATTAAACTTATGTTATTTTAAGATATTATTTTTAAGGATATGATTTCATGGATCTTGAGGAACTTCTATTATGTCCCTACAGTAAAAATGAAGTAGAGATAAGTCATGATGATACGGTTTATGTTAAAAACAGTGATCGTACCTATCCCATAAAAAACACCATCATAGATTTCATACCAGAAATCAACGATGAAATATCAAATGCCTATGATAAGGTCTCCTCTGTTTACAATTCTATGTTAACAAGTTCTAATATCATCACCAAACTTTATAATAGTGTTGTCTGGGGATTAAATGATCAGGATTATGTTGATCACGTTCTTAGTTACATTCCGGATGATTTTGATGGATGGATTTTAGATGTGCCAGCAGGTTCTGGTGTTTTTACCGGTAAAAAATATTCAAATCTAAAGGATGCAAAGATAATCAGTATAGATTACTCCTATGGCATGCTCATGGAAGCTAAAAAACTTTATCAAATGAATAACATCCAGAATGTAACGTTGATCCGGGCAGATGTGGCAAATTTACCTGTAAAAAGCTCCAGTATTGATCTACTGTTGACCATGAATGGGTTACATGCTTTTCCAGATAAAATCAAAGCGATTAAGGAAATTACTCGTGTTTTAAAGGATAATGGAGACCTAATCGGATGTTTTTATGTAAAAAATAAAAGAAAACTCAGTGATCTATTTATAAACAACGTGTATGTAAGGCAAAGATCATTTACACTGCCATTTTACCGTGAAGAAGAATTCGTTAAGTTATTAAATGAGAATTATAAATTTATTGAGAAAAATAACAAAAAATCCATCTTTTATTTTTATTCTCGAAAAAAATAATAGAAATCAGGTTTAAACGTAACTTATTAAAGTTTAAAGCCATGATAAAGATTTTACTTTTTTAAAGGTGAAGTTATGACCTCTAAACATGTAACCTATTATGAAACTTTTATTTCGTCAACCGATACTGAAATATGCTTATCTGTTTATGAACTGGATAAAGATAAACCAGTTATTGTATTTTTACCAGGTACTATGGTCAGTCCACTTTTTTATGATGAATTCCTCCTGAAATTGGCTGAAAAGGGATTCAATGTGGCTGGCGTTCATTTCATATCTCATGGTAGAAGTTCCAAAAAAGAGCTTTTCTCTTTTGAAGATATGAAACAAAATGTTAAAGATACGATCACGTATACCCTTGAAAATTTTAACGATAAAATAATCTTGATGGGTTCCTCACAGGGAGGAATTTTAGCTATAACTGTATCAGCTGAAGATGATCGAATTAAAGCTGTTTTTCCACATAATATTCTGTTACCCTCTCTACCAGAAAGCGTAGAAGTTACCAGATTTCCCAACTTTCTCAAGTATTGTTATAAATGGGTTGTTGATTCTATAAAATGGATCGGAAGGGTTTTTCCAGGATTACAGCTGCCTATGACCTTCTATCTCAGCTTCGATAGAGTTACTAAATCTAAGAAAATTAAAGAAGATTTTTATAAGGATGATTACAGTTTAAAGTCTTATCCACTCTACTTTTTAGCATCACTCTTTGGAGCAGATATGACCAAAATTACCGATGGAAGTATAAAATGCCCGGTAGTTGTAATTGCTTCAACTAAGGACCCTTTATTTTCATTCAACTACATAAAAAAGGTTTATGAATTGATAAAAGCTCCTGAAAAAGAAATCCTCGTTTTTGACTTGCCATATCACCTTATTTTCAACGAATGTATTGACGATGTATTGGATCCAACTACTGAAAAACTAAAGGAAGTAAAATTCGGTGATTGAATGATCCAGCATAAATGCCTAAAATTCCAGGATAATTGGGGACACCGACTTCAAACTTAAAAAGATTCTCTATCGGAGCTATCTGTCATAAATAGATAATATCAACCTGTATTTTTAACACTTCATTAGGACATAAGCTTTAAAGTGTAGATAATCTTTTTTGGATAGGTCTTTAAATTCTAAAAATTTTAATCTTTTCAGAAGCTTAAAATTGTTTTTTTGGATTAATTCTTCGATATATTCATCTGAATGTCCACAGAATAGAACTTCATATTCTTCATCAAATGTAGTGGAGATTCTGGTTTTAGAATCTTGAACTGTGAAACTGAAGGTTCCTCTCTTTTTAAGTATCCGGTGAGATTCTCTAAAAAACATTTCTAGGTCCTCAAAAAAGTGTAAAAGTCCCACCGCAATTACATGATCGAATAGGTGATCATCGTAAGGGAGGGTGCCTTTTTTTAAATCAAATAATTTAAGATTACGTGTTATATTTTTTTTCCTGCAAATATTTAGCATTATTTCTGAGTTATCCAGACCATAAATATCTAATCCTGCCTTTTTGAAGAGAGAAGAGCTTAAACCCGTTCCAATACCAAGATCTAATAGTTTGTCCCCTGAATCGATGTATTCGAATACTAGTCCAAATATGATCTCCTGAAAATGGTATTCATATTGCTTGGCAAGAGAATCGTACTCTTCAGCATATTCATCATGTGAATCCTTAACTTCTGGAGAAATTCCTTTCTGCATAATGATCAATAGATATTTAATAACATAAATAATTAGTGAATACCAACTGTTCATCGGAATGGTTTAACTTTTTGATGGAAGCTTCTTTAAGTGGCTTAGTTTCTAGCCCAAAAACTTTATATACTATGAAGTATTTAGGTATACCTAACACTCTAAATTTTTAGGCATACCTAAAAATTTTCAACGGGCAGGAAAATTACTGGGTGTGCAACAAAAAAAATTAAGAGTGGGTATTAGAACCATTAAAAACCTCTTTTTTGGAAAATATATGGTTTGGCACCATAAAAGGTTTGCCATTATTGGCAAACCTTCCTCCTTGTTTAAAAACCCTAAATGTTATTTTAAGGATATGATTCCATGAATCTTGAAAAACTTCTTTTTTATGTCCGCATAGTAGAAATGAAATCGAAATAGATTACGACGACGATGTAATTCATGTTAAAACAGTGATCGAACCTATCCCCTAAAAAACACCATCATCGACTTCATACCAGAATTAACGACGAATATTAAGCTACTCCTGAAACTGGCTGAAAAAGCACTAAATGTGGTCGGTGTTCATTTCATCTCCCATGGTAGAAGCCCCAAAAAAGAACTTTTCTCTTTTTAACCATAGCTGTATCTATCGAAGATCATCGAATTAAGGCCTTTTTTCCTGCAATATCCTGTTACCATCCTTACAGGTGTGATTGCTTCAAGTAAGTATCCCTTCCCATTTAATATACAAAAAGGGTTTATGAACTGATAAAGGCTCCTGAAAAGAATTACTCGTTTTTGATATGCTATATCACCTTATTTTCAATTAGTGTATTTTTGATGTACTGGATCCAATCCCTGGAAATTAAGGGAGTAAAATTCGGTGATTGAGTTGATGTATTGAAGTTAAAATTCATTTGACTTCCTATTCAAGATTTTCAGCTGGAATATTTTAACCAAAATATAATAAACTCATAAAGTTATCAATTAAAATAGAAAAAAACTCAAAGTAAATAGAAAACTCTATAAGATATGATACTAAAGTATAAATATAAAGTTATACTGATACCCCTATGGGTATATGGAGGATTAATATTGAAAAAATGTATGGATTCCGATAATCTTCATAGAAGATTAAGAAAGGTAATGGGACAGTTAAACGCAATCGATAGGATGATAGATGAAGATATCCCCTGTGAGGATATCCTGATGCAGGTAAATGCATCGAAGTCTGCATTACATAAAATCGGTCAAATTATACTGGAAGGCCATGTACAACATTGCGTTAGAGAAGGTATAGAAAATGGTGATAGTGAGAAAACTATACAGGATTTCACAAAAGCCATAGAATACTTCTCCAGATTATAAAATCGAACGCTTTACTCCCCATTTTTCAATATTTGATAATTACCGCTATTAATCAGAGGATTAATAGCTTTTTTTTATCCTCCAGCCATATACCTATACCCCTATACATATAGGGTATGAATTAATAGTGAGGGGTTGTGGTATGAATTTAAAAGAATTACTTCTTAACGAAGAAAAAAGAACAAGTATATTTCTGGGTATATCCCTAATCGCGCTTTTAATGAGTTTTTTTAAAATAAAAGTTGGACAATTTGACCCGGCATGGATAGCCATAATATTGTGTGGAATACCCATTATTAAAGATGCAGCCGTTGGTTTAATAACCAGATTTGATATAAAAGCTGATCTTCTGGTGGCAATAGCATTAATAGCCTCTGTGATTATAGGTGAAATCTTTGCAGCAGGAGTAATAGCTTTTATCATGACAATCGGAGCATTTCTTGAAGAGTATACTGTATCTAAAACAAGGGCAGGAATTGAAAGATTAATCGATTTAACTCCCAGAACGGCAAGAGTAATATCCAATGGAGAAACAAAGGAAATCGATGCCAAAGATGTAAAAATCGGTGATTTAATCCAGGTGTTACCTGGAGAAACCATCCCCGTGGATGGTGAAATCCATAGTGGTGAAACATCAGTCGATCAGTCGATCATGACTGGTGAACCCATACCCGTTGATAAAACTAGGGGAGATGATGTATTCAGTGGTACGGTTAACCAGCTTGGTTCTATAATCATGAAAGCAACTAAGTTAGGTAAGGATAGTTCGCTTCAGAGGATGATTGCACTTGTAGAGTCTGCAGATGCTGGAAAAGCAAAAATTGTAAGATTAGCAGATAAATGGGCGACGTGGATCGTGGTAATAGCTCTAAGTTCAGCAATATTCACTTATTTTATAACCGGTGAAATCATTCGTTCAGTAACTATCCTCGTTGTATTCTGCCCATGTGCATTGGTGCTGGCTACTCCAACAGCTATAATGGCAGCCACTGGAAATCTTACCAAGTATGGAATCTTAATAAAAGAAGGAAACGCATTGGAAAGACTGTCAGAAGTTAGTAAAATAATTTTCGATAAGACTGGAACCTTAACTTATGGAAAACCAGAATTAACAGACATCATTCCCTATAACAATATAAATAATAGTATTAATGGTAACGGGGTTGAAATTAACGAATCAAATACCGAAGAGGATTCAATCCAAATAGTTAGCAGTATTAAAATTACTGAATCAAATACCAACTACAATAAAGAAGATTTAATTCAAATAATTGCCTCGCTGGAAAGTAAATCAGAACATCCCTTAGGGAAAGCCATCGTTAAATATTTTAAAAGCAACGAAAACGGAGAACTTACTGAAGTAGAAAACTTCGAGATGATCATTGGTAGGGGAATAAGGGGAACCGTTAATACTAAAGAAGTACTGGCAGGTACCCCTGAATTATTGGCCGATAACCATATTTCAATTCCATCAGAATGGATAGATTCTACCATGTCACAATTCATAGAAAAAGGTTCTACAATAATTTATACAGCTATAGATGGAAAATTTACCGGGGCTATTATTTTAGACGATGTTTTAAGGGAAGATGCCCGGGAAGTGATCAGTTCCATTAAAAGAACAGATTTAGAACCAATTCTACTCACCGGAGATAATGAAAAACCAGCCAATCACATGGCAAAACAGGTGGGAATCAACCAAGTATATCATAATTCCCTTCCAGAGACAAAAATGGAGGTCATCGATAGATATCAAGATAAAGGTGAAAATGTAGCCATGGTTGGAGATGGTATAAATGACGCTCCTTCCCTAAAAAGATCCTTTATTGGGATAGCTATGGGTGGAATTGGCAGTGATATAGCCGTTGATGCAGCTGACATCGCTTTAATAGGAGATGATATTAAATACATCCCTCATCTTTTAAGACTTTCCAGAAAGACCATGAAAACTATAAACATAAATATAATCATTTCCTTGACATTGAATTTTATAGCTTTCATTTTAGCTTTCCTAGGAATTTTAGGCCCAGTTCTCGGAGCATTGGTTCACAACGTGGGATCTGTTCTGGTTATCATTTACTCTTCCTTCTTGCTGAAGTGGAAATGAAAAGAAAGTTCCTGATCAAAAAAAGGCGAAATCTATCGGTTTTTTAAGCTAATCAACTTTTTCAGTTTTTTTTATTTCAGACTGTAATCAATTTAAAAGATGTAATTCTATCAAAAAATTCAAAAAAGGTTGATTATTGCCCAAATAAGCTTTATAAAACCTTTAAATACGATGAACATCCATACGGTCTAAATAGGATGAAAATAATAAACTATTTGGATAAGTTTATTACTCACAAAATTAGTTCCGATTGAGGTCATTACGATGGAGAAAGATTCACACTCAAAGGAAAGTACCGGCATTTTACTGATAGGACATGGGAGTAGTTTACCCTACGGCAGGAAAGTGATATATGAACTAGCTCGCAAGTATAAGGAAAGGTCAGATTTCCCGGTGGAAGTGGGATTTATGAATATAGAGGAGCCGACTATACGTGCTGCCATAAATACCCTGGCAAAAAAGGGTGTTGGTAAAATAATTGCAGTACCTGTTTTCTTAGCACATGGGGTTCACACCAAGCAGGATGTTAACTACATGCTGGGTTTAGGTGAGCCACGTGCAGACGCGCATTACAATAAGTTGAAACAAGAAAAAATTGAATTTGATGGTGAAATCGTATACATCGGGCCCCTGGGACCGGATCCAAGGATTGCGGATATAATAGAAGATAGAGTGGAAAACGCCGTTAATAAATTTCACTAAATTGTGGAAAAAATTTTTTTTTATATTCGTCTTTCCCATCGGTTTTTAGGTCTTTACCTAATTGTTTATGGGCCTTACTGGTTTTTTTGGAGGGGTGAGGGTTATGATCCACTCATATCTTAGTAAATAAGTAGTATCTTTTAAAGAGAAGTATTATAACGGGCGGTTATAGCTGAAGTTTTTCTGTACCTAACGTGGAAATATGAATCAAAAATTTTATACAATTCGTGTGATCAATTATTCATATGGAAGAAAAAGATACCTGTGAAGTTGTATGCGTACATGAAGATGAAGTTAGCGATGTAAAGTCTAAGATGTTGGAAGATGAGTTTCTTTTTGAAGTATCTGATAATTTTAAGGCATTTGGCGATTCTACTCGACTTAAAATAATGTACGCGCTATCTCAAAGGGATCTATGCGTTTGTGATCTTGCTGCAGTGCTGGATATGAGTCAATCAGCAATTTCTCACCAGCTTCGAGTTTTAAGAAGTAAGAATTTAGTTAAATTCAGAAGAAAAGGCAAAATGGCCTATTATTATCTGGCAGATGAACATGTGGTTTCCATGATTGAACTGTGTGTGGAACACACCAAAGAGAAATTATGAAATCAATAATCGGACTTTTTATATAATTAGTATTACTTAATATTTTTTAAAATTTTAACGGGGCTATTTTTGGGAAATTAACATTTTTTATCACTGAGTTATTTTTAGAAGAATTGATTTTAAACAAAATTTTTTTACCGCAAAGTATTTATGTACATATGAATACTAATTCATATGAAGTAATATGAACATTAATTCATATGAAGATATGTTTAGGATCAGTATTTCTGTGGAGATTTCAACATGCAAAAGAAGGAAATTAATTCCCCCAATATAAAGGAACAAGAATCAGAAGAATCCTGCAATTGTGGTTGCAGTGAAGATTTATCTGAAAATAAAGAAAAGCAGAATAATAGCCAGGAAGAGGAGACAGGAAATTCTTGTTGCAGTGAAAATTCATCCCAAGAAGAGCACGATGCTTGTGAAGTTGAAGGAGCCGATTCTTCATGTGCATGTTGCAGTGATGACTTACTGGAAGAAAGAGAATCGTTATGGACCAGAAAGAATACTTTTATCATAGTTACGTCAGCCATTCTGCTACCTATTGGATTGTATTTTGAATTCTTTACCAGCCAGGAATCATTGTCCACAATCCTTTTTTTAATAGTTATAGTGGTATCTGGTTATGAAATAATGAAAAGTGGAGTTATGGGCCTTTTGAAGGGTAACTTCACCATGAATCTTTTAATGTCCATAGCAGTCATAGTTTCTTTCATCATAGGGTCTGGTGCAGAAGGAGCACTGGTAATCTTCTTATTCTATATTGCCGAATTTTTAGAAGATTACGCTGGGAATAGAGCGCGAAAATCAATAGCAACTCTACTAAATTTGGCTCCGGACACTGCTACCATTAAAAGAAACGGTAAAAATGTTGAATTACATGTAGACGATGTCCAAGTGGGTGATATCCTCGTCGTAAGGCCGGGAGAGAAAATCCCATTGGATGGGGTCGTAATCAATGGCGTATCTACAGTAGACCAGGCTGCAATTACTGGAGAAAGCCTACCAGTTAATAAAACTGAGGGAGATGAAGTATTTGCAGCTACTTTAAATGAAGAAGGATATTTAGAAGTTAGAATAACTAAAAAATCGGATGAAACTGTACTTTCAAAGATTATAAAGCTGGTAAAGGAGTCTCAAAAAAGAAAATCTAATACAGAGACTTTCATTGAGAGATTTGCAAAGTATTACACTCCCGCAGTAGTGTTGATTGCAACTGCAGTAGCGATAGTGCCACCATTGGTATTGGGACAATCTTTATATACCTGGATATACAGGGCAGTGGTCCTTTTAGTGATTTCATGTCCCTGCGCATTTCTACTTTCAACTCCGGTAGCTATGGTTTCCGGGATAACATCAGGTACCAGGAATGGTGTGTTAATCAAGGGCTCCAGATACGTTGAAGAAATGAAAAATATCAACACAGTGGTCTTTGATAAAACAGGAACCCTTACCGAGGGAAAATTGGAAGTCACTGACATTGTAAACTTAAATAATTTCTCTGAAAGGGAAATTCTTCAAATAGCAGGTTCTCTGGAATTCAGATCTAAACATCCGCTGGCAGAAGCCATTATTGAGTACGTTGAAGAATCAGATATGGATTTTAAGGAGGTTGAAGGATTTGAATCAATAACTGGAAAGGGTGTTAAGGGTAGAATTAATGAAAAGATGTTTTATATCGGTAAAAAAGGTCTTTTTAAAGATAATTCCCAGTTCCCCCAAGAATCGATAGATAAACTTGAAAATGAAGGTAAAACCGTTACAATACTTGGTAACGATGAACATGTCATCGGTTTAATTGGTTTGATGGACAAAATCAGGCCATTTTCAAGAGACACCATTCAGGGACTTAAAGAAAGGAATATTAAGACGGTCATGCTTACCGGTGACAATGATGGGACAGCAAAAGTAGTATCTTCCAAGATAGGAGTTGATGAATATTATGCCAATCTTTTACCAGAGGATAAAGTCAGAATAGTTGAGGAATTCCTGGGTAAAGGTGAATATGTTGCCATGGTAGGTGATGGAGTAAATGATGCACCTGCACTTGCCAGAGCCAATGTAGGTATTGCTATGGGTGCTGCAGGTTCAGATGTGGCCATAGAAACAGCAGATGTAGCGTTGATGCAGGATAATATATCAAAAATCAATTATTTCATTGATTTAAGCAGAAAGACCATGTCTGTGGTTAAACAAAACGTTTCATCAGCACTGGTAATTCAACTGGCCTTAGCAGCATTTGCAGTATTTGGATTCGTTCCTTTATGGGTGGCAGTTACTCTGGGAGATGTTGGTTTAACCATCGCGGTTATATTAAATGCCCTGAGAATAGGTAACAAAGATGTTAGTGAAGGTAGAGTGTATGATCTCTCCGGACGATATGAAAATAAAAGATCAATGGGAAAATAATCTTCCCATCTGATTATTTAAATCAAAGATTATGAAGTAAAATAGTATTAAATTAAATATATATCGTACTAATTTGGAGATATCCTGATGATCAACTTTGTAGCTATCCTTTTCGCTGCTTTTGGGTTTATCGGACCTGTAGTTGGGGATTTAATACATAATGCAAGTTCTGTACTGGTGGTGGGCTAATTCTTCAGACTGATAGGGTATGATGGTAAGTCTAAACCAATCAAAAGACCTTCCGCCTCATTTGTACGACCATTATTTAAAGCGGGTAAAATAATTACATGATGATAATACAAAGAATTATTTATACTGAAATTCGTCCGTTTTAAGTAAATTTTTTTTGTTTTTCTAAAATAACTGATTAATTTATAAAATGTGGGCAAAATAAGTTTATAAATCTAGCAATTACTATATTATAAATTCTCACAGTTGACCTAAATGAATATCTTAGAAAAATTTCAAACCATTATAATATTTGCAGCCCTAATCCTGGGACTACTTTTTGGTCAGGTAGCCATAATATCAGACAATGCTAGTCATTTTATAGTGCCTTTTCTATTCGCCATGTTGTTTGGTGTCTTCCTGGACATACCTCTCAAGGATTTTACTAAAGGTTTCTCCAACTTCAGGTTCACCAGGCTTACTCTATTGATTAATTTCATCTGGACTCCACTGCTTGCCTATTTTTTAGGTGCCATTTTCCTAAATCAAGAACCTGCATTATGGATTGGCTTTGTCATGCTCATGGTAACACCGTGCACTGACTGGTACATCGTGTTTACCAACATTGCAAGGGGTAACGTTCCTTTAAGTGCATCCATACTTCCTTTAAACTTGATGGTGCAGCTTATCCTGTTACCTGTTTATTTACTGCTATTTTTCGGTGCATCCGGAACCTTTGATATGGGGATGTTAATTGAAAGCATAGTATACATCGTTGTACTGCCATTTATCCTGGCTCAAATAGTCCGTTATTTACTCAGTAAGTGGAATTCCATTGAAAAACCGGTAATATCCTTCTTTACTTCTGCACAAATTATTTTCCTGAGCCTGGCTATTTTTTGCATGTTCGCTTCCCAAGGAAAATTATTACTGGATAATTTGATGGTAGTTTTAATCCTGCTCATTCCAATTCTATTGTTCTTCATAATCAACTTCCTATTGGTACAGTTTGTGGGTAAAATAGCCAAATTAGCTTATAAAGAATGCACCAGTTTATGTTTAACCACGTTGGCCAGAAATTCTCCAATAGCTTTAGCCATCGCAGTGGTTGCATTTCCAAACGAACCTTTAATAGCTTTAGCTCTGGTAATAGGTCCCTTAATTGAACTACCAGTTTTGGCTATCGTTTCTCAGGTATTATTATTTATAAAAGAGAGAGCCGTTTAATCTCCTTAAGTGTTTTTTAGAATTTTTATTTTGAAATCCAAAATTATTTGGTATACCAAAACTTTATATACTATGAAAGATTTAGGTATACCTAACGCTACAAAAATTTAGGCATGCCTAAATTCTAGAATATGAAGGTAGTAATATGAGATGTAAAATCTGTGGATATGTCTTCGACGAAACTAAAAAGACCCAAACTTGTGAATTCTGTTTGGAATCAAATTGTGGCATGGTTAGATGCCCTAATTGCGGATATGAAACTATACCTGAGTCGAAAGCTGATTCAAAATTGGTAAATTTCCTAAAAAAGAGGTTTAAATCTGAAAATAAGTAATTCAGGTCGCGTTAGATCTTTAAATTTTTTTAATTTTCCTAAATAGAAGGAGGTGGTAGTAAAAATGGTGAAATATAGAGTATGGTTTTAGGACACTTCTGCCAAAAGATCATCTAAAAAATTTCTTAAAACCATTACTCAAATCTTATTTCCTCAAAAATGTATGACTTTAAGCATCCTCCATCCTCAGCTCAAATGTATCAAAGCTTAAAGTCATATGTTTTACATTCCTCCCCATGTATGGCTTTAAGTCTCCCCTTAAAATCCTCTTTATTTCTATCACGTGACTTAAAGCCATACATATTATATTATAACTCATTTTCCAAGTTCCTGAAGTAACATGGGTAAAAACGCCCCAACATCAGTAACGATACCTATCACCTGGGCACTGCCCCGGTCACTGAGTTTGGTGACTGTTGATGGGTTTATATCTACGCAGATACTTTTAACCTCCGAGGGGAGTATGTTTCCCACGGCTATGGAGTGGAGCATGGTGGCGATCATGATTACCATATCCACATCCTGCACGTACTTACGCATGGCATCCTGGGCCTTCAATACGTCGGTTATTACATCGGGGAGGGGTCCGTCATCCCTGATGGAGCCGGCCAGTACGAAGGGAACGTCATTTTTAACACACTCATACATGATCCCCTCCTTTAAAATACCCTGTTCTACCGCGTTTTTTATGGATCCTGCCTGGTTAATCTTATTTATAGCATATATATGGTGCCTGTGTCCCCTGGTCACTGTTTCACCAGTTTTAACACTGATACCCAGAGAAGTGCCGTAGATGGCGTTTTCAATATCGTGGGTGGCCAGTGCGTTCCCGGCAAAGAGAACATCGATGATCCCCTCTTTGATCATCTGGGCCAGAATAGGGGCGTTACCAGTATGTACGATTGCAGGACCGCCCACCAGTGCAATTTTTCCCCCTTTATCTTTGATTCTCTTAATTTCCCGGGCGGTTTTACTCATTATGGATTTGAAGGGCTTTTCTGTGGATGCATCGCTGGACATGAACTCGAAAACACCCAGTTTACCCCTGGGCCTTTCTGGGGGCACCACTCTTATACCTTCTCTTCCTACGACTATATTATCCCCTTCTTTTATATGGGCCAGGGGTTTGCAGTATGCCCTCAACTCCTCGGTGTCCAGTACGATGGCGCAATCCATCTCTATATTTTCAACCTGGATCCAACGATTATCAAATCGCACATAGGTAGGATGGTTGGTGGTGGAATAGAATTCATCAGGAAAAGTTTTATCTTTAGGGGATGCTTTAAATTCCACTTCATTGATCTCTACTACTACAGCACCTATCTCTGAAAGTTCATCAAGTATCTCCCCCAAATGTTCTTCACTCTTACCTTTAACCTGTAGTTTAGCATAGCTGGTGTCCTTTTTTAATTTACCTACCTTAAATTCCAGTATTTCAAAGTCACCACCCATATCCATGATTAAATCCAGTGCTTTAGGGATGATTAATGAGTCTATGATGTGTCCTGAAAGCTCAACTTCTCTCGTGTACATTTTTCCACCTGTAGATAAAATTAAACATAATATTAACTGGTTAAAATTATTAGAAATATTTTATTTTTAATTCTATTTAAAAATAATTTTATTTTGGAGTAAGGATTTCTATTTAAGATTTGAAAAGTTAAAATTAAGAGATCTGGCCAAAAAAATGGGATAGAAATGTATGCAAGTAAATCTGCCCTTTTAAAGAGCCTTCTTCCTGTCATCATATTATTTAGTGGTTATAGTGGTAATCGTGGTTGCTGTCTTCATATTTATATCCTAAATTTAGATGGAATTGATAACCCAGATCTAGATTAAAAAATAGGGGAGGATATTAATAAAAGGTTAGTTTTGGGATTTTAAATAAATAAATAGTGGCTTAATAGGGGAGTTAAGCTTTTTTAACTCCTCTACCCCTCTTACTACCTGGTTTTTTATACTTCCTCTTCGGTCTGGTTCTCTTGTTAGTTCCTGATACTTTTGACATAATTTTCAACTCCTTTTAATAATTTTTTTTAGATTCATAAACAGATATAATCATAAACAGCCTGTGCAGCATTTACCGAGGTTATATCCCCCACACACTGGGAGGAGACCTCCACTAAATCGAAGCCAACCACATCCTTACCCTCTAAAGAGAAGATTAGCTTCTGCAACTCAAGGGGATCTAAACCTCCAGTGCAGGGAGTACCGACTGATGGTGCATACGCCGGGTCTAACACGTCTATATCTAACGTGACATACACCTTGCCTTTAATGGATGAAATTAACTTTTCTACATCTTTTAGATTCTCTTTAACCCAGGATGAAGTGAGATATTTAACCCCTGCGTCCCGGGCGAATTCCACCTCATCTTTGGTTCCGGATCTGATTCCGACTTGGATGATCTCATCCGGGTTCAAATCATAAATCCGCCTTATCACCGTTGCGTGCGAGTATTTCTCGCCCTGATAGGTATCACGGAGGTCCATATGGGCATCGAAGTGTAGAACAGTAACATCCTGAGCATCAAGTGCCTTCAAAACACTGTAACTGATGCTGTGTTCCCCGCCAAGTGTTATAGGGTTAAGTTCCACTTCTTTAATTTCCTGGATGGTTGATTCCAGGTGCCTGCTGGTTTTCTGGAAGTTCCCATGGACCACCTGCAAGTTTCCCAGGTCATAGAAAGTTTCAGAAGGCTCCTTATCCAGGTTGAGATGGTATTTCTCCAGGTTGTAGGATGCTTCCCGGATTGCATTGGGTCCAAATCTTGCTCCTGGAAGATAAGTAGTAGTACTGTCGAAGGGCACCCCTAAAATACCGTACCGTCCTGATTTTGGTCGGTCATCATTAAATTCCTTGGAAAACGCAAATTTTAAAGGATTTTCAGTGTACAAGAGCATGTGCATATCCTCAAAATTTAAGGTTCATCCTCAAAATCAGAGACTAAAAAAGGATTAGCTTTTATCATCCGTTTATTCTTATTTTATCCGCATCAATTTCTTGTTGCCCAGGGCAACTATGTAGCCTACTTCTGCACCTTCAACCAGGTCGTTACGCAGGTCATCAGGTATAGGCACCTCGAATGTTTCGTAGGTTTCCAGATCCATAAGCTGCACATCACTACCCATTAAAGCCAGGACCTGAGCGGTCCTTTTATCTATTATAGGGACGTCGATTTTAGCGTCTACTGGTTTGACGATGCCTCTTTTCTGGTTGTCGAAAATTCCAATGGCATCTACTCGTGCCTTGGCTGCCCCGTGCTTTCCCGGGGAGGATGTTTGGATGTTCACTATTTTAGATGCTTCACCATCTAATATGACATATTTACCTACTTTTAAAGTTTTAACTTCAACTACTTTTTTTGACATTTAAATAAACCTCCGATTAATCCGTATTAAAAATTAAATTTCTAAATAGATTAGAAAACATTAATTTATAATTAAAGGAATGCAAAGATTAGATCGTTTATGTTAATACAAAGGCTATATTTTTTTCAATATTTAAACTTTGAGTGATAACATGAAAGTATCCATAACTTCAGGAAAAGCAGAAGGCCCATCAAAACTCAACGCCTTTGACAATGCCCTGCTCGATGCGGGGATAGGAGATGTTAATCTTATAAAAGTTTCCAGCATCATACCCACCGGGGCAGAAATAGTGGAGCTCCCCCAGTTTCCAGCGGGGAAGATGGTTAACACCGTGCTTTCCTATGTCTCGTCAAGTCGGGAAGGTGACCAGCTATGCGCTGTTATAGTGGTGGCCATATCAGATGAACTGGGATGTGTGGTGGAGCATGGTGGTATTAATCAGGATCCAGAGAAGGTTAAGGGAGAAGCACTGGACATGGTCAACAGTATGATGCAGATTCGCGGATTAGAAATTAAAGATATAATTATCAAATGCCAGGAACACCAGGTTAAAAACCAGGGTGCAGCCATAGCAGCGGTGGTTTACCTGGAATAAAGGAGGCAATTAAGGAAATGAATGATTCTAAGTTTTGGAGTGAAGTTTCCTACCAAATAATGCGAGAGGTTGACCAGGCAATCACTCCACTGGTTGGAGAAAAAGAAGCGGGAGAGACAGTTAAAATGGGTGCAGACGGTACACCCACCAAACTAATAGATTTAGTTGCCGAAGAAAAAGTGGTCGAGATTTTAGAAGGAGCCGAAAGGCCTTTAACCCTGGTTAGTGAGGAGATAGGAAGGATAGATATCGGTTCTGGCTCTCCAGAGGTTGTCTTTGTGGTGGATCCCCTGGATGGGACCAATAATGCGGTTAAAAATATACCGGCCTATGGAATATCACTGGCCATTGCAGAAGTAACCGATCCAGACAGATCAATGACCATCCATGATATAGAATTAGGATTTGTGAAAAACTTCGCCACAGGAGATATTTACCAGGCAATTCGGGGCGGCGGTGCCAGTTTAAATGGCCAGGATATCAGCACCTCCTCCCGGACGGATATTTCAAAGTCATCCATTGGTGCTTACATCTACCGGGCGGACATGGAAAAGGTGGATAAGCTATGTAAGACGGTAAGGCGTATGCGAATCCTGGGATCAGTGGCTGTAGAGCTTTGTTATGTGGCGGATGGGACTTATGATGCTTTCCTGGATATCCGTGGTAATTTAAGGATAGTGGATGTGGCAGCTGCCAAACTGATAGTGGAAGAAGCCGCAGGACTGGTAACTGATGAATATAACCAGCCATTAAATGGTAAATTAAATGTTTTAGAGAGAACCTCCATAATTGCTTCTGGCAACAGTGAAGTTCACCAGGAATTAATTAGACTCATAGGGGGAATATAATATGAAAATAGGTGTTGTAAGCCGTCTAGATATGGAAGAATCCATACAATTGACTGAAAAAATAGTTGACTACCTCATGGAGAAAAATGTGGAAACTGTACTGGATAAATCAGTAGCGGAACACTTAGATAACTACCATAACATTGCAATTCCCCTGGAAGAAATGGATACCGATATTATCATAGCCGTGGGAGGGGACGGGACCATTTTAAGGACCCAAAGTTTCATATGCTCCAAAAGCATACCACTATTCGGTATCAACATGGGTACCGTCGGATTTTTAACTGAAATAGATCCTGAACTGGTTTTTAAATCCTTAGAACAGGTTTTAGCTGGTAAATATTTTGTGGAAAAAAGAACTCAACTCCAAATCCAGCACAACCATAAGTTACACACCGCACTAAACGAAGTAGTAATCATGACTCGTAAACCAGCTAAAATGCTGCATGTAGAGATAAGTGTGGATGAAGAGGTGGCAGAAGAACTAAGGGCGGATGGATTGATCATAGCCACACCCAGCGGTTCCACCGCTTATTCCATGTCGGCTGGCGGGCCAATAGTAGATCCCCGTGTATCAGCATTTACAATAGTTCCCATTTGCCCGTTTAAATTAGGATCCCGGCCTATGGTAGTGTCGGATAACAGTGAAATAAAGGTTAGGTTACTGCGAGAAGGTAAAAAGGCCATGGCAGTTATTGATGGCCAAATAGAAGAAGAGATAAACTACATGGACGAAATAATATTTCGTAAATCAGATGATTACGCTCGTTTTGTAAGACTAACCAAGGACTTTTACCGGAAAGTAAGGGAAAAACTCGTTCAAGGCGGAATATGCGAATAACGGATGAAAATATGCGGGATAAGGTATTAATTGTGGACACGACCCATGGGGGGGTTAAACTGGCCACTGAGTTTTCTAAACTAAACTGTGAGGTTTATGTGTGGGACATCTACCACACCCTTAGTGAGGAGCAGAAGAAACAACTCCAGATTGAGAATGTTAAATTGGTGGATGAAAGTTTTTTAGGAGGAAATAAGGCATTAGTAGTGGCTCCTATTCACAGCAACTTAAAATATTCCGTGGACATAACCCACCACGATGCCGTTGCATATCTCCTGAATGAAGAGATAAAAATCCCCATGATTGAAGTTACAGGGGTCAAAGGGAAAACCACCGTTGTACACATGCTAAGGGAGATCTTTAAAGACATTAATCCACTTATTTTAACCAGTTTAGGTGTAGAAATTAAGGATAAGCTATTAGAAAGAAATATAAGCATAACCCCCGCGAGTATTATAACCGCGTGGGAACTGGGCCAGAAATACAACCCTGGAATTTATATATGGGAAACCTCCCTGGGCGGGACAGGACTAGCCCAGGTAGGAGTTCTAACCAATATAGCCGAGGATTATTCCATAGCTTCCGGAACGAAAACAGCCAGCCAGGCCAAGGAACAGATATTTAAAGATGAACTGGTGGCCTGCGACTATGATTCCTACCAGAAATATTACACCCAACATGAAAAGAAAACCAACACCTTCGGTTTAACTAAGGGCAACGTTAAAGCTCGAGATATCAAATACGGACTTACAGAAACTTCCTTTAGGGTAGATGTCCAGGGGCTTAAAACAGTTTCTGGTGAAATTCTAGATGACAACTTCTCCATCAGAACCTTTGCACCGGCCCCATATCATGTGGAGAATGTCCTCTCCGCTATATGTGCCTCGTTGACCTGTGGAAAATCTGTTGAATCTGTAAAATCCGGGCTTGAGAATTTTCATGGTTTGAAGGGGAGAACAACCATCAAACATGAGGGTAATACAACTTTGATTGAGGAGATAAATCCGGGCATAAATGTGACTGCCGTCAAAAGAGCCATAGGGATGGTAGAGCATCTTCCCAGGAGTGCAGTGATTTTTGGAGGTCAATATGGGGTTACCTGTGAAGAAATTGATGAGGAATCTGTGTCCCGGGTGTTAGACGAATTAGATATGGATATAGGACTTATACTCACCGATGAACTGGGGGCGTCCGTTAAGGATAGGATAACTAGAAATTTAAATTACTGGGAAGAATGCAATGATGCGGTTGAATATGCAAGAGCAAAAGGATACCAGAACGTTTTACTGATTTACCGGTCGAATTTACTGGACTTAGAATATAGGTAGTATAAAAAATATTCAAATATGTAAAATGTTAAATCCTAAAACTTGATTATTATTAAAAATACACGGTTAAATCCTAAATTGTTCAATTATTAAATACACTTTTTTAAGAGTTTAACGATACATAATAACTTGATTCAAATTTACATGTGAGAAATTACCCTAACTATTGGAGGATGACATCTTGAAAGCAGGTACCAGGGGGAGCAGACTGGCAATGGTGCAGACTGAATACATAATAAAAGAGTTATCTGAAATCATCAGTGAAGAAGTAGAAGTGGAGATAATTAAGACCACCGGAGATAAGATCAAGGATTCCCAGCTTTACAATATGGATGTTAAGGGAATATTCACCAAGGAACTGGATAAAGCAGTTTTAGAGGGAGAAGTTGATTTTGCAGTCCACAGCCTCAAAGACCTCCCTACAGAACTGGTAGAAGGTCTGGAGGTGGTTTCAGTGCCCCTCAGAGAATCTCCCAGAGAAGCGCTGATCTCACCATATGCCTGGGAAGAGATCCCCGAAGGAGCGATGTTAGGCACCAGCAGTCTAAGAAGAGAAGCTTTTATTAACCACCACCTAAAGAATGTAAAAATAAAGTCAATACGAGGAAATGTGGAAACACGTATTAACAAAGTTATAAATGGGGAATACCAGGGCATAATATTAGCTGAAGCCGGGCTCAAAAGACTCGGACTGGAAGAACATATTAAACAGGTGTTTCCTGTAGAATATTTTACTCCAGCAGCTGGCCAGGGAGCACTGGCCATAGTGGCTAGAGAAGATAATGAATTTAAGGATATACTCGAAAAATTAAATCACACACCATCGGCCCAGGAAGTTAAAGCTGAAAAAACTGTTTTAGAAGAATTAGGCGGGGGTTGTCAGTGGCCTCTGGGTGCGAATGCACGTGCAGAAGGAAATAAGCTTCATCTGTACACTATTCTACTCACCAAGGATGGTGAAGTGATATCAGAAGTTAATTTAAGTGGTCCACTATCTGATGCCCAGAAGATGGGTGAAAAAGCAGCTAAAATTATCAAGGAGGATAGCTAGTGAGAAGTGTTAATGTTGGCGTTATTGGGGTGGGTGCCATGGGCCAGAATCACGTGCGTGTCTATTCCAAAATAAAAAATGCTAACCTCCTGGCTATATCTGATTTAATGAAAGGAACCCTGGCCGAGGTTTCCAAGGAATATCACACGGTAGGATACGTTGATTATGGTAACGTTCTGGAAATGCCCGAAATAGAAGCAGTAAGCGTCTGTGTACCCACCACCTACCATTACGAGGTGGTGATGAGTGCCATTGAACAGGGGAAACATGTACTGGTTGAAAAACCAATAGCCTTCACCCTGGACGAGGCCAAGGAAATGGTGGACGCTGCAGAGGATGCCGGGGTTAAACTGGCAACTGGACACGTGGAAAGATTCAATCCAGCGGTACTCGAGGCTAAAAGACTTATAGATAAAGGAGTTATCGGCGAAGTTGTATCTGCCTCTGCAAAGAGGGTTGGACCCTTCCCGCCGAGGATAAAAGATGTGGGAGTTACCATCGACCTGGCCATACACGAGGTGGACATCATGTTCTATCTCTTTGACAGTCCAGTATCCAGGGTCTACGCTAACATGGGAAGTAGACTGGAAAAATGTGAATTCGAAGACCATGCCGAGTTGATGATGAAATTTGAAAGCGGGACCGTCGGTGTACTGGAGACGAACTGGCTCACACCCTACAAGAAGAGACAGTTAGAGATAATTGGTGTGGATGGTATAATATCTATAGACTACATAGATCAGACGGTGCAGGTATACGGGAAAAACGCCCAAAAGGTCAATGTAGCCCATAAAGAACCTCTAAAGGAAGAATTAAATTCATTTTTATCATGCATAGTCAAAGACGAAGAGCCGAAAATCACAGGCGAAGACGGAATACATGCCCTGAAGGTTGTACTGGCCGCTATGAAATCCGCAAAATCCAAGACCCCCATAAATATGAATGAAGTTTGATCAATAAGGATGTGTTATATATGAATGAAAAACTCATAGAAGAGGCACATGAACTTAGAAGCAGAGGCTTCACCACTGGAGAAATCGCAGATGAACTGAACGTATCCAAAGACACAGCAAGATGGCTGATCCTTGGAAGTGTAAAGGGTAAAGGAAAAGAACAGGAAAAAGCACCCCTGGACATAGCGATAAACTGGAAGAGCCTGGGCGGAAGCTCGGTGAGGATGAACTTCGTCTCCGCCGCCCTGGCAGACATGGCCCTGGAACACGGCGAACCAGAAGTAATCGTGGGAATCGCAGTAAGCGGAATACCCTTCGCCACCATGATGGCCGACATAATAGAAGCCGACATATCCATATTCCACCCCACAAAAACCCGTAAAGAAGAAGACGCCAAGGGAACAGTAAGCAGCAACTTCGCCACCGTGGAAGGCCGCCGGATAGTAATCGTAGACGATGTAATCACCAGCGGAAGGACCATAACCGAAGCCATAAAAGCCTTTAAAGACTTAGGCGCAGAACCTATTGCCGTAGTTGTCCTGATAGATAAAAAAGGAATAAATTCGGTGGAAGGAGTGCCTGTAGAGTCCCTGATTAGGGTTAGTAGGTTAGGGTGAATTCTTTTTTTTTTAATTAAATTTTTTAAGATTCTCTATTTTTTTCTAGCTTGTATTAGCATCGAAGCTGTATCCTATTTTTACAGATTTTAATATTATTATTTTACTTCTCACTCGCTCTTGGCCAACCCTCACTTATTTTAACCATCATAATTTCTCTCCTGGAGGGATCATGTAATGGTAGGTATAAAATCACAGAAAAAGTCGGGTATTAAAAAGCCTAGAAGTAGTGAACTGCTCATAATCCCTACAAAGAAGCTTTTAAACTGGTATAAATATGAGAGGGAGGTGTGAAACGTGGTTGAACATTGTTTAGCATGTGGACATAAGAAAACAGATTACAAGTCCCTGCTGGTTGGTATTTACTTCGTTTGTGCCTGGGTATTTGCCATCGAAGTACTGATGATGATTTTACAGATAGGATAATATAGGATGTTGATTGGAGATGAGGTTAGGCTTAATAAAAAAACAGTAAACACGAGGCAGAGTTCTTTAACATAGCCATATTCAAGGATGAAGAAGATTTGATCATATTCCCTATGAAGAGTTCCTGAAGACTTATGACGAGGTATCAGCTAATTTACGTATCGCTGGTAAGGTGGTTAAAGAAGTTCTTGCAGATTTACTAGATGATCCAAGGAGAGAATTCGAAATACACTCTAAAATTTTAAAATAAAGAAAAAAAGAATTATCGACTAAAAAGAGCCGTTAATATGTTTTATCTTTATGCTATTCCGATAAGTGGTACATTGGTACTGATAAGTTCTCCTCCACCCTGGATTTGTACGGTTAAACCTGATATTTCTGCGTCTTGTTTATCTATCACCATTTTTATGGGCATTCCTGTGGTTTTATCATAGTAAATCACTGCTTTTAATTTGGCTCCTTGGGCTTCAGAGGTTCCTTCGACTTTCCAGCAGTCTATTTTATGACCTAATATGTCTATTGTTTCAGAGCCGACGATGGTGTAGGTTGAATTTTCTGCGGTCATAGTATCTCCATTTTTAGTAAGGTTTTTAGGTAACATAGTTGAAAAGGTTCCATTTTCATAAAGGCCAGTTCTAAGGTCGATAATACCGGTATTTACTTCGGTAACGTTTTGGGTGTCACTCTGACCACTTATGGTACTAGTAGAAGTTGATGTATCAGTCGAAGTTTCTTTAATTAGATTAGAATCATTAGTTTTTTCGAATTTTTCAGTGGTAGTAACATTAGATTTAACATTAAAGCTTATTCCTGCTACTTCACCACCCATATCAAGATTAGTGCTGAGTTTAAGGTTCATCCCATCGAATGGTACGCCTGGAGTGATGGTATTTATAGGAGTACTGTTTTTGTAGGTTGGTGCCCAGGCAATAGGTCCATGATATTCAACAGAGTTTGGTTTCTGGTCTCCAATATCAAATATAACCAAGATGTCTTTGCTTTGCCCTCCTGGTATTTGTATTTGTCTTTGGAGATCTGTACCATCACCGGTAAATACTGAATATTTTTCCACGGGTTTACCATCTATTAGCGGGGTAAACTGGTCATTGGAAACTGTTAAGGCATCCTTACCATTATTTTTCACGGAAATGTTCATCATCAGATATTGACCATTCACCGGTTTTTTATCAATAATATTATCTGTATAAAAAGCAGAATTCACGTTTAAGGTTGTATCAACCTTGGCAAATGCAAAAAAACTAAAAGCTGCCACTAAAATAACAATGACAAATATTACTGCTAGAATAATCTTTTTTTGTATATTAAATCCCCCTACGTTGTGGTTGATATAATAATGAACGATTTAAATATATAATATATTCTATTTACCACTCACTTATATTCTGAATAATGTATATAAAAAGAAGCCTAGGAATTATTTAACTGGATGCATAATGAGATGAAGAAACAGAATAGGTTGACTGATTATTAATTTATCATAAGAAAGCTTAAGGAGATGTAATATGTCAAAAACTGAGAAAAAACTGTAAGTGTTAGAAGACATAAAAGGGCCAAACCTCGTGGTAAAAATAAATCTGTAGATGTCAAGGGTCATCGTAGAACTCCACCAGATTAATTGAGGAAATCAGAGTTGTTTAAATAACTATTAATTACTCCAAGTCTTAAGCTGCTCTTCTTTACTTTTTAAATTAACAGCCAAGATGGTCATGACGATAGCAGCAATTCCTATGAATATAAACGCAAATTCGTAGCCAATCAATTCTCCAGCATATGACCCTATGAATGCTCCAATTAGGGCTCCACCTATTAACTGTCCTATGCTGGTTATAATGTTCAGGATTCCCTGACCTGAAGCTCTTTCCTCTGGAGGGCTTTCCAGGAGCATGATGTAGCGGGGAGGAGATCCTATTGCCGTGCTCATACCCACACCAATCAGTACTCCGCTGAATATGAATATAAAGAGCGTTTGGGATGAGAATCCCAGGATAAATAGGCCTATTACCATGGTGGAAATTCCCAGGGACATTATATTTCTGGAGCCAAACTTATCCAGGAGTCTCCCGACAATCGGGCCGCCGATAGCCATGGTCACTACTATGGGCAGCAACATCAGGCTGGCTTCTGAAGTGGTGAAGGATAGGGCGGCGATTACAAAGGCGGGGACAAATATGGTGGAAGCCTGCACCAGACCGGTGCCGAACATTATGCTGTTTACCAGTTTAACTTCCCTGCTTTTTAAGAGATCAATTGGAATTAAGGGGTCGGGAGCATCTACTTCTATCTTCCAGAGTATGGGGAATAACAGTAAACTGATGATGAGGAAGGGTAATACGTTTATGGAAAGTAAACTCGCCAGAAAATGGTAGGCATCTATTTGGTTGATACCATATGATAGTAGGGTGACCAGGAGTCCCAGAACAATCAGGCCCTGCCAGTCGAAATTGAATTCATGATTTTTCTCACCTTTAGGGAACACATACAAGCATGCCAGGGCAACGACTATGGATATAGGGATGTTGATTATAAAAAGCCACTGCCAGGAATAGTTAAGCAGTAATGCACCCAGTATTGGTCCTAGAACAAAGGATAAACCCCATACTGAACTTAGTATTCCAAGTGCTCCGCCCCTCTTTTCTGGTGGGAAGATATCCCCGATATAGGCATTGGCCACTGGAAATATGCCTCCCGCACCCATTCCCTGGATTGCCCTTCCAATTAGCAGCATTTCAAATGAAGCGGATGTTACAGTGATATATGAACCTACACCAAATAATATGATGTCCAATATATAAATAAACTTTTTACCATAAATATCGGATAATTTAGCCATTAAAGGCGTGCCAATGATATAAAACAGGATGTATATGGTGAAGATCCAGGATAGGATCCTTTCGTTCATCCCGAAATATGATTGTATAGCTGGCAGTGCCGGGCCTACAATCCCCATATCAACGGCTCCCATGAAAACACCAACGAAGAGCAGGAATAATATGGTGTTGGGGCTTCTTTTATCCATAAAAAACACGGTTAAAGTATCTAATTTATATAAAAAACAAATCTAGTTTATATTAAAACAGTATATAAAAATAGCTATCACCACAATCAAATTAGAGGAGTAAGTTAAAATGGCTGATTGGAAAATTATCTGTTTATCTGGTCTGGTAGGTGCGGTTCTTTCCTTTGTTTTGTCCCTGGTTTATTTCCCATTGTTCATTTTAGGCCCGTTTATAGGGGGATTTTTAGCATCCTATTTCAGTAGAAGTTATGAGGATTATACTGGAATGGACCGCAGAGATGGTGCTGTAATCGGTGTGTTTTCTGGTATTGTAGGTGGTTTGATTTTAAGTTTACTGTTGATCTTTGGGCTGGGAGCGATAAACAGCATCCTTGGTTTGATATCCACTGGAATGGGGGCAACAACCGATATTATCTTGGCTGGATATGTTATATTCCAATTGTCGGTAATTGTCTGCATGATTTTGGGAGCACTGGGAGGAGTTGTAGGAGTTATGGTCAAGAAATAGTCGAATTGTTCATTTAGATATAAAAATTAGACAAAATTATCCATTAAAAAAGAAGGAAATGAAACCATTCATTAATTGGTATGGTTCCCTTTTTACATTTTAGATTTCATCATGTCGCGCACTTTTTTGGCGTATTCTAGTTTAACTTCTAGGATGGCTATTTTTTTATCCATCATCAGGGCGGCCATCTGCATCATGTCTTCTTTGCTCATATCCTCCATCATCTTCTCTTTCATCATCATTCTCATTCCGCCCATATGTTCTCTTCCGTGCCACATAACCTATCACCTTTTTTTCACTTTTCTATTTTAGGGTCTTTGTTTACAGATAGAACTCAGATTTAATAGGCATACACCTTAATCCACTTCTTCCATTAAACACCCTAAACCTACTTAATGCACGCTATTGTAGTATAGTTTCCTTGATAGATAAAATTTACTATACTTAAATAACATCTCAGTTTAAAAAGGGGGAAAATTTAAAAAAAATCAGGAAATCTGTTACTTTTTACTCCATCCTGGAATATCAACGTCTTTAAATTTCTCTGCACAGGATAATCCTCCTGTTCCCCAGTGAGTCATGGGAACTTCATGTACTAAAATTTCCACAGCGTGTGCTGGTACTCCTAAATCTGTAAAAACTTTGGTAATGTTTTTTATTATGTAGTCGATTTTTTCTTCCTCAAATCCTTTCCAAACATTGACATGAACTACAGGCATCTTTTTCACATCCTCAAGATTTGTCGATATGTTATATTTGTGAAAGCTTCAATATACTAATTTCAAAATAATGAAGCCAGTTGGGTACAACATTTCCATCCATTCAAATGTTAAGTATGATCAAATCTTCGAATGTATCAGTGGAAAATTTAGCTATCATTTAATCTATTTGAACCATATTAGGAATGGAACAGGTTAATTTTTATTTTTAAAAAGTTACCCATGCTTATAATATGATTTATCGATACATTTATAGGTAATATTGAACAAGTATTATATAGGTAAATCAAATGTAAACATGGGGGAATATAAAATATATAAATCCGTTTTAGCAGTTGTAGCTATCTTAGTATTGGTTGTATTGGTATCTGGTTGTACTAGTCCCGACGTTAATAATTCAACGAATACTAAACAGAGTACTGGGCCTTATAGTGTTGATAACTCGACATTTCAAATGCCTGAAGGATGGATTCAGGTAGACTCCGGTGTGACAGATGCTATTGAATTTAAAAGGGGCGACGATACCCATATCAGGATAGAGGAACTCACTAAACCAGAATACGATTCTAATTATGCCGATGTCTCAAAGCAACGTTCAAACTCCAATGTTACAGAGGAAACCAAAAACATGTCCGGTGTAGAAGTCAGGATAGTAAGAACAACTGATAACACCAATGGAAATATAAATGATTATTATTTCTTCGTAAAGGATGGAAAATACTATCAAATAACAGCATGGGACAACACCGGTAATGCAGGGGTCAGAAACGATATAGATAACGCGGTAAACACCATCATAAGCACACTCGGATCGGTAACACAAGATTCACAGGCTAATTCAGGTAATAACACTGATGGTACGAACACAGACCAAACCAACGATAATAGCAACGATAATGGCAATGGTAATAGCAATAGCAATGGTAATGTCAACGGTAATGGTAATGGAAATGCCAATCCTGGAGATAACCATAACCATGATGGTGGGGGAGACCAGACATGCCCTACCTGTGGAGGAGCTGGAGTGGTGCCTGTAAATCCAAATGATCCAAATACTTCATGGAAAGGATGCCCCACCTGTGGTGGAGATGGCCTGATTTAACAACTTCTTTTAAATCTTTTTTTACTATTCCTTTTTATATGCCATCGTCATCTTTATCTGTTAAA
>ENA-UOOR01000259-UOOR01000259.1-fermentation-metagenome-genome-assembly--contig:-NODE-259-length-80776-cov-6.182257_pt1 | contig 80776 bp, 62 predicted proteins | sample MGYA00245780_ERZ724029 | MGnify/ENA primary metagenome ERZ724029 (study PRJEB28704, sample SAMN03018315) | fermentation metagenome | biome: anthropogenic terrestrial biome; feature: soil; material...
GCATGTCCGGTGGTGTGGCAGGGGAGTGACGGAGCGATCCGTCACCCCCTATGCCAATTGCCGGCCGCTCGAGCGATGGCCCGGTGTTTGACGGTGGATCCTCGGTCGGGTAGCGTCGCGCCGGGGAAAAACCTCAGGGATTGCCGTGCAGTCAGCCAGGATCCTTCTCGCCGACGACGATCGAGCTTTCCGCGAGCACGCCGCCTCGCTGCTGCGCACACGAGGCCACGAGGTGGCGCTCGTCGAGGACGGCAACGAGGCGCTGCGCCGGCTCGACTCGGCCCCCTTCGACCTTGTGCTCGCCGACCTGGGGCTTGCCAAGATCGACGCCCTGGGCCTGATCTCCGAGGTGAGGCGCCGGGTCCCCGAGCAGGAGGTCATCCTCGTCACCCAGCGCAGCGACGTGAGCGCGGCCGTCTCCGCCCTGCGCGCCGGGGCCTCGGACTACCTGCTCAAGCCGGTCGAGCAGACCGAGCTCATCGAGCGCGTCAACCGCAGCCTCGAGCGGGCCGCGCTGCGCAAGGAGCGCGCGCAGCTTCTCAGCGAGAACCTCGAGTTCGTGCGCGACCAGGCGCTCTACCAGCGCTGCCTGGCGATGCTCTCGACCCTCGACCTCGAGCGGCTCCAGGAGATCTGTCTGGCCGACCTGTGCTCGGTCTGCGACGCGCAGAGCGGCGCGCTGTGGATCGCCAACGAGCGCGGCGAGCTCGACTTGCGCTCGTACCGCGGGCTGATCGACCGCTCGGCGCTCGAGGCGACGCTCATCCCGCGCACGAGCATCTTCTCCGAGCGGCTGGCGGGGCAGAAAGCCTTCGAGGTCCCAGGCCAGCGGCTCGGCAAGGCCTTCTACCTGCCGCTGCGCGCCGCGGGCGAGCTGGTCGGGCTCGTGCTGTGCGCCGACAAGCTGACCGGCGACTTCGGCGAGGAGGACTTCGCCGTCGTCCGTGCGATCGGCGCCTTCGCCGCGACCGCGCTGCAGAACGCGCGCAGGTACAGCGCGGTCGAGCGGCTCGGCCTGCGCGACCGGGACACCGCGGCCTACAACCTTGCCTACTTCGTCGACTACGCGGGCAAGGAGTTCTACAAGGCGCGCCGCTACGGCCGCTCGTTCTCGGTGCTCACGGTGAGCCTCGACCGGCTCGCCTCGCTGCGTGAGCGGCGCGGGGCCAAGGCCGCCGACGAGCTGACGCGGGCGGTGATCGGCGCGCTGGGCGCCGCGGTGCGCGACAGCGACGTGGTCGCCAAGGCGGCCGAGGACGAGTTCTACGTGCTCCTGCCCGAGACCGACTACCTGGGCGCCCTGGTCGTCGCCCGGCGCGCCCGCGGGGTGTTCGACTCGGGCGAGCAGGTCGCGCGCCTTGCCTCGGGCGAGGTGTCGATGGCCGTGGGCGCGGCGACCTTCCCGCGTGACGGCCAGGACCTCGATCAGCTCCTGCACCTGTGCCGGCGCCGCCGCGACGAGGATCGGATGAGCCTCGCGCGCAAGCTCGACCTCGGGCGGCTCGACTTCTGGAGCGCGGTCGACCTGCTGCTCGGCAATCGCGACTCGCCGCCGTTGCCCGCCGACGACCGGGCCGGGCCGACCCGCCGCGGCTGCCTGCCGTCGAACCTCTTCTCGCAGCTCCAGGTCGAGCTGGCCCTCGACATCATCCGCGACCCCAAGGCCCGCGGGCTGCTCTACGTCGGCGCGGCCGAGGTGCGCTCGGACTTGCCGGCCGTGGAGGTGCTCGAGCGGGTCCCGGCCGACAGCGCGATGCGCGTCTACCTGCTCGGCCGGCGCGCCGACCTCGAGAGCCATAGCTGGGCCGCGCCGGTCTTCCTCGAAGGCGACGAGCGCATCCTCAAGCACGAGTTTCTGCTCCTCTACACCGAGAAGGCCGCCTACGCCCTGGTGCAGCGCAAGGCCGCGCGCGGGGCGCCCTGGGGCTTTCACACCAGTGACTCGGCGGTGGTGAGCGAGCTCGTCAACAAGCTGCAGGAGCGCTACGACCTGCAGCCTCTGTAGCGCCAGAAACCGTGTAGGAAGAGAGCCTCATGCCGCGAGCACGCAAAGTCCTGCTGGCCGATCCCGACACCAAGGTGCTGCGCGACCTGTCGCGAGCGCTGCGCGAGCGCGGCTACCAGACCTCGGTCGCCTCGGACGGCTCGCGCGCGCTCGAGGTCGCGGTGCTGCGCCACCCGGAGATCGTGCTCTTCGACAACGGGTGCGGCCTGGTCGACGCGCGCACCTTCACGCAGATCCTGCGGACCAACCCGCGCACCGAGGACATCCCGGTCATCGTCACCGGGACCGCCAGCGACGCCGACAAGCTGCGCATCGCGCGCGACGGCTTCCTGCGCAAGCCCTTCAACCTCGACGAGGTGCTCGGGCGCATCGCGCAGGTGTTTCGCCGGCTCGACGCGTCGCGCGAGCTGAAGAACGACCGCGAGATCGAGGGGAGCCTCAAGCAGATGGGCATCCCCGACCTGCTCCAGATCCTCAGCACCAACCGGCGCAGCGGCACCCTGTCGCTCGAGAGCGGCGAGCTGCACGGCGAGATCCAGCTCTCCGAGGGCCGGCCGGTCAACGCGCGCTTCGGGGCGGTCGAGGGCGAGAAGGCGCTCTTCCGACTGCTCGGCGTGACCGAGGGCAGCTTCGCGTTCGTTCCCGGCGCCTTCAGCGGCGTGCCGAAGATCGCCCGCAGCACCGAAGAGGCGCTGCTCGAGGGGCTGCGGCAGGCCGACGAGGCGGCGGTGCTTCGCGGCAAGCTGCCGGCTGCCAAGGATCGGCTGATGCTCGCCCCGGACGCCTCGCTGCCGGCCGAACAGCACCCGATCACCGCCGAGGTCGTCCGCCTGCTCGCCGAGCCCCGCGCGCTCGGCGAGCTGCTCGACCTGACCTCGGCGACCGACTTCGTGGTGCTCGCCGCCATCAAGTCGCTGCTCGACAAGGGAATCGCCCGTCTCGCCCCGGAGCTCGAGGTCAAGGCCGTCGGGCCCTTGCTGATGCCGGCGGCGCTGCACGCGCTGCGCGCCCGTATCCTGCGCGGCAGGCCCGCGGCGAAGGAGGCCGTGGGCAAGCTGGTCATCGCCAGCGATTCGCAGAAGTCGGTGCGCAGCTTCCTCGCGAGCCTCCACGACCTGCCGGGCTTCAAGAGCCTGCGCCCGCCGACACCCGAGCTGCTCGGGACCTGGGCGCGGCTCGACTTCCAGGACGGCCTGCGCGTCGAGCTCGTCTCCATCCCCGGTGCCGACGAGGCGCGCCCGCTCTGGCGAGCCTGCGCGGCGGGCGCGCTCGGCGCCCTGATGCTCGACAGAGGGCCTGCGAGCACGCGCATGGCAGACTTCCTCGGTCGCGAGGAGCGAATCCCGCTGCTGGTGCTCGGCGGGTCGGGCATCCCTGTGGCGCTCGACGGGATTCCCAATGCCGAGCATGTCGTCGGCTCGCCAGGGCAGGCAGTGCGCGCGCTGCTCGAGGCGGTGCTGCGGCAGGCCGCGGCGTAAGCGGCCGGCGGGCTGCGCGCGGGGTCAGCGCAGACTCGACAGGATGGCCTGGACGTCCTTCGCGAAGTCACCCGACGGCGCGAGCCGCAGATACTCCTCGTACTCGCTCCGGGCGCTCTTGGTGTCGCCGCGCTCCTGGCACACCGTGCCGAGCACCAGATGGGCGCGCGCGGTGGACGCGTCGAGCTCGAGAGCGCGCCGCGCTGCCTGTTCGGCCGGCCCCAACTGCCCGGCGTCGAGCCGTGCGAGGGCCAGAAGCACCTGGACGTCGGGGTTGCCCGGGGCGAGCTCGGCCGCCTTCTCGAGAGGCTCGAGGGCGGCCTTCGGCCGTCCGCGGTCGTAGAGCTTGCGTCCCTGGGCGAGCAGCTCGTCTATCTCCCCGGGGCGCGGCCCTGGTTTCTGCTGCGCGCCGAGTGGGAGCTCGGGCGCCGTGGCCGCGGGCGCGTCTTGGCCCGCAACAGCCCCGACGCCCTGCGCAGTCGGATCGGCTGCGGCCGATTCCCCAGCCGCGGGCTTCTCGTCGCCCTCTTCGGAGCTCGCCCCGGCCTGAACCGATGGGTCGGCGGCCAGGCGGGTCGATGCGGGTGAATCGTCGGGAGCCAGCGGGGCGTTCGCCGCCAGCCGATCCTCGTCCGGCGCCGCCTGCTGCGCCGCGGCGCCAGGCAGCGCGGCCGGCTCATCGGGTTCGGGAGCCGGCGTCGCGACGGTCGCGGCCGGCGAGGTTGGCTCTGCGCCGAGTGGCTGGCCGCCTTGCGGAAGCCTCGACTTCGACGGGCTGATCGCCAGCAGCACGGCCACGAGCGCGAAGGCGAGCACCGCGAAGACGACGACGACCCGCTTCGCGTTCGCAGAAGACGGCGGGCCAGGCTCGTCGAAGCCGGGCTCCGAGTTGAAGAAGGCGTCTTCGTCAGGCTCGCCCCCTCTCGCGGCGACGGGGTCCGCGGCAGGCTGCGCGGCGCTCGTGCCGAGGGTGCCCTGGGCGTGCGGCCTCTCAGCCGAGCTCTCCGTCTCGCTGGGCCGGAGAGCGGCAGGCGCCGCGAGCGCCGAGGAAAGCGAGGCCGCCGCCCCGGCCGCGGGGGCCGCCTCGGCGGCGGGAGACTCGGCATTGCCGCCGGCTTCGGAAGCGGGCCCGGTTGCCGGACCGGCGTCGCCGGGGCCCAAGGCTTGCCCGCTGAGTCTCTCGAGGCAGTAGGCCGCCAGGTCCTGGGCGAGCCCGGCTGCATCGGGTGCCGGCCGCTCTCCGCGCGAGGCCTCGGAAGGTCCGACGGGCGGGCTCGGCTCGGCCGCTGAGGTCTGTCGAGCCGCGCCCGCATCGCCCCGCGCCGAGGAGGGCAGCGCAAGGGCGCCGCTGGGCTCACGCCCGGTCTCGACCGACGAGACTTCGAGCCCCTTCTGCTCGCTCCCCCTGGTCTCTGGCGCCTCGGCGTTCGCAGAGGCGAGCGGCTTTGCAGGTGCAGGGGCGGCTGTGGGCGGGAGGGCGGTTTCGCTCTTCTCGCCTCTCTCGGGGGCGGGCATCCCGGAGCCCGCGCTCTCCTGCGCAGACTCGAGCGCGGAGGGCGGCGGCCCGCTCTCGTCTCTCTCCTCTGCGTCGCGAGGGGCGACAGCCGGCGCGTGCGGCGCCGTGGGGCTCGGCTCCCCTGCGGGCGCTTCCGGGGAAGCGCTCTCCACGCTCTCCAGCGCGGCGCAGACCGAGGCGAAGCCAGCCTCCTCGCGCGCGCTGCCCACGGCGGTCGCGGGCTGCTCTTCTTCGCCTTGCGGCGCGCTGGCGACGGCCGCGGCGATCGAATCGGGGGCGATCGCCTCCGGCTCGGCAGCGGCGGCAGGGGGCGGGGCGCCGGTAGGTGGCGCGTCCGAGCCGAGGGCGTCGAAGCCGCCCAGCCGGTCTTCGATCTCCGTTTCGCTCAGCTCGCCGACCGCCTCGCGCAACCGCTGACCCGCCTGGCTCGCTGGCAGCTCCAGCCAGCCCCCGGTTCCAGCCGTGAGGATGTCCTGGAAGGTGCCCTGGCCCAGCTCGCCCAGCCAGTCGCTCACATCGTCGTGGATGCCCTCGAGCTGCTTTTCGGTCGGCAGCGGCGCGGCGTCGGGGAAGAGGTCCTTCATCGCCAGGATCGCTTCGTCGGGGCGGGGCTCGAACAGGCGCGGCAGCTCGGTGGTGGGGCCTGAGAGCAGCTCGGCCGCTGGCCGGATGACCCGCATCGCGAAGAGCCGCAGGATGGTCTCGGCCGCGGTCACCTCGTCGAGGTCACAGGCACGCAGCACGTCGCCGAGCGCCCGTTTGCCGTCGAAGAGCCGCACTACCCGCTCGACGCTCGGCGGCAGGCGCGGCAGCTCGCTGGCGAGGGTGGGGAAGTGGATGGTGAGCCGCGTCTCGTGGCCGCCCATGCTCTCGACCGCCCGCTCGAAGCGGCGCCGGCGCGGCTCGTCGTGGGAGATCAGGTCGCGCAGCGAGTAGCTCATCGAGCCGCGCACCAGCACCGGCCCGAGGCGAAGCGAGAACTCGCCCTGCGCGCGCACGATGAGCTTGCCGATGGCCGCGTCGCCCTTCAGATCGCCCGCGACCGCTTCGATGACGCGCCCGTCGCGGAAATAGACGACGCCCTGCTCGTGCGGCACCTCGACCGTTCCGCTCAGGCTACCGGAGGTGAGCGCGCGCACGACGTAGAAGAGGGGCGTCGCGCCGAGGTCTCCGCGGATGAGCGGCTCGTCGGGGTGCTGGTGGGCGAAGAGCTTGGCCAGCGTGCACACGTCGCGCAGGTAGAGGGGCTTGGTCAGGTAGTCGCGAGCGCCGGCTGCCCGGGCTCGCTCGCGGTGGCCGCGCTCGTCGCGGCGCGACATCAGGAAGAAGGGCACGTCCTTGGTCGCCGGCGACTTGTGCGCGGCCTCGCACAGGGCGAACCCGTCGACGCCCTCGAGCCCGACCTCGCAGAAGACGGCCGCCGGCAGGCTTTGCAGCAGCGCGAGCGCCTCCTCGCCGCGCGAGGTCGACAGGACGTCAAAGCCCGCGTTGCGCAGGCCCGTCACCGTGAGCGCCAGAGCCCGGGGGTCCGGATCGGCGACGAGGATGCGAGCAAGTCCCATGGCAGGTCTCCAACGGCGAGGGCGGGAAGAGCCGAGTCGATCCGCCCGGTTCCGTAGGCGGTCCCTCGACGTCGCGGGCATTGTCGCGCATCGACGCTGGGGGCAGAAGGACGAGTTTCTCCTGCGGAGCGCCCGGCCGGTCGCCTGTATGTCGGGCCGCTGACTTTCTTCACCCCACCATCGGCGTCGTCTTCTAGACTGTGCGACTTCGACGCCCTGCGTCGTGAACCGAAGGCAAGGCCACCCGCGGAGCCTGGGGGCCGGCCGGCAAGGAGCTTGAGCAGATGCCCGACAACTATGACGTCGCCATCATCGGGGGCGGAGTGATCGGCTGCTCGATCGCGCGGGAGCTCTCGCGCTTTCGTCTGAAGACGGTCCTCCTCGAGAAGAACGCCGAGGTCGGCTTCGGCACCAGCAAGACCAACAGCGGCATCATCCACTCCGGCCACGACACGCCGTTGAGCACGCTCAAGGGCCGGCTCGTGGTGCGCGGCAACGCCCTTTTCGACGGGCTCCACGAGGAGCTCGGCTTCGGCTTCCGGCGCATCGGCGAGCTCAACGTCGCCCAGACCGAGGAGGAGCTCGAGGGGCTCAAGGCCCTCAAGGCGCTCGGCGACGAGAAGGGCGTGCCCGGCATCGAGCTGTGGGACCAGGAGCGGCTGCGCCGCGAGGAGCCCAACCTCTCCCGCGCGCTGCTCGGCGCGCTCTACTGCCCGTCGGCCGGGGTGATCAACCCCTACGAGTTCGCCTTCGCGCTCATCGAGAACGCGGTCGCCAACGGCGTCGAGCTGCGCGTCGACAGCCCGGTGCTCGGCCTCGAGCCGAACGCCGAGGGGCTCGCGGTTCGCACTCCCGGCGGCACGCTCCAGGCCCGCTTCGTCCTCAACTGCGCCGGGGTCGCCGCCGACGAGGTCGCGGCGATGGTCGGCTGCGCCGACTTCAAGATCCTGCCGCGCAAGGGCGAGGAGTACATGCTCGACAAGCGGCTCAAGGGCCTGGTGCGCCGCCTGGTCTTCCCGCTGCCGACCAAGACGACCAAGGGCATCCTCATCATCCCGACCTTCGACGGGACGATCATGGTCGGCCCCACCGCCCAGACCATCGAGGACCGCGGCGACTTCGCGACCACCGCTCAAGGCGCCGACGAGGTGTTCGGCTACATCAAGCGGCTGTGCCCGGCCATCGACGCGCGCGACGCGATCACCGCCTTCGCCGGCCTGCGCGCCGTCAGCGACACCAACGACTTCGTCATCGGCCCGACCAAGGTGAAGGGCTTCGTCAACGTCGCCGGCACGCAGTCGCCGGGCCTCACCTCCTCGCCGGCCATCGCCGAGCACGTGCTCGAGATCTTGAGCCTCCAGGGGCTCGAGCTGTCGCGAAAGGCGCGCTTCAACTCCCGCGTCGCCCCGCCGCCACGCTTCGCGCAGCTCGGCCACGCCGAGCAGGACGAGCTGGCGAACAAGGACCCGCTCTTCGCCAAGGTGGTCTGCCGCTGCGAGCTGGTCACCGAGGCCGAGATCCACGACGCGGTCGACCACGGGGCGCGCACCCTCGACGGCATCAAGTTCCGCAGCCGCGCGGGGATGGGGCGCTGCCAGGGCGGCTTCTGCTCGTCGCGCTGCATGGAGATCCTCTCCAAGCGGCTCGCCAAGCCGATCTACGACATCACCAAGCGCGGCGGCGGCTCCTACATCGCGGTGCCGATCGACCTCGAGGCGGCGAGGGGCGAGCCCCCGCTTCACCCGGACGCGCGCCCTCGAATCAACGCGGAGGAGAAGTAATCATGCTCGGACGCATCGAAGGCCGGTACGACGTGGTGGTGGTCGGCGGCGGCCCGGCGGGCTTGGGGGCGGCGCTGGGCGCGCGCGACTCGGGCGCCGAGCGCATCCTCGTCGTCGACCGCGAGCCGGAGACCGGCGGCATCCTCCTGCAGTGCATCCACTCGGGCTTCGGGCTGCACCATTTCAAGGAGGAGCTGACCGGGCCCGAGTACGCCGAGCGGTTCCTCGAGCGGGTGGTCGATCACGACATCGACGTCATCTCCGGCTCGTACGTCTCCTCGGTCGGCATCGACTCCGACGGCGACAAGCACGTGCGCATCCTGCGCGAAGGCCGCGGCATCTCGACGGTCGAGTCGAAGTCGGTCGTCCTCGCGATGGGCTGCCGCGAGCGCACCCGCGGCGCGGTGCGCATCCCGGGCACCCGGCCCTCCGGCGTGCTCACCGCGGGGCTCGCCCAGAAGCTCGTCAACATGATGGGCATGCTGCCCGGCAAGCGGATCGCCATCCTCGGCTCCGGCGACATCGGGCTGATCATGGCCCGGCGCCTGACGCTCGAGGGCTGCGAGGTCGTGGGCGTCTTCGAGCTGATGCCCTACTCGAACGGCCTGACCCGCAACGTCGTCCAGTGCCTCGAGGACTTCGGCATCCCGCTGCATCTGTCGACCACCGTCGCCCAGATCCACGGGCGCGACCGGCTCGAGAAGATCACCGTCGCCCCAGTCGGCCCGGGCTTTGTGCCCGACCTGTCGCGGGCCTGGGAGGTCGAGTGCGACACGCTGCTGCTCTCCATCGGCCTGGTGCCCGAGAACGAGCTGTCGCAGAGCCTGGGCGTCGAGCTCGACGTGATCACCCGCGGCCCGCGCGTCTCCTCGTCGATGGAGACGAGCCTGCCGGGCATCTTCGCCTGCGGAAACGTGCTGCACGTCCACGACCTGGTCGACTTCGTCACCGAGGAGGCGCTCAAGGCCGGTCGCTTCGCCGGCGAGTACGCGCAGGGCATCCGCCGGCCGAAAGACAACATCACGCTGGTGCCCGGCAACAACGTGCGCTACTGCGTGCCGCACACGCTGGCGCCCGGCCGCGAGCACACCATCTACATGCGTGCCAAAGAGCCGATGAAGCCCTGCCTCATCAAGGTCGGCGACCTGATGCAGCGCAAGCTCGGCTTCGTCGTTCCCGCAGAGATGATCATGTTCAAGATCAAGCCCGACGTGCTCGACCGCTTCCACGGCGACACGCTGCGCATCGACATCCTTCCGTACGAAAAGGAGGGCGGGCGATGAGCCAGGTCGAGAAGTTCGTCTGCATCGGCTGTCCCATCGGCTGCCCGCTGCAGCTCACGCACGAGGGCCAGGAGATCGTCGAGATCGAGGGCGCGAGCTGCAACCGCGGCGCGAAGTACGCGCGCCAGGAGTTCACCGACCCGCGTCGCGGCATGTCGACGACCGTGTGGATCGACGGCGCGCGGTGGAAGCGGTTGCCGGTCAAGGTCTCGGCGCCCATTCCCAAGGACCGGGTCCTCGAGGCCGCGGGCGAGATCCACAAGCTGCGGGTCGAGGCGCCCGTCAAGCGCGGCGACGTGCTTTTGCGGGACTTTCTCGGCGAGCCCGGCGTCGAGGTGATCGCCTGCCGGACGATGGCGCGGGAATAGCGGCGTACTCCGACACAACCGCGCGCCCGATGCGTCGGCGGTAGGGGCGCATAGCAATGCGCCCGGCCGCTCAGGCCCCGGCGCGCCGCGATGGAGCTCGGAGCTCCAGCTCCGACACGCCCACCCGCGCGACAGCCCGGTAGTCCCTTGGACTGACCTTCGGCCCATCGCCGGTTGGTCCTTCTTTGCTAGGCGCCCGCCGACTCACGTTGGGTGAGCACCTGCCACGGGCATGGCTGCGCGCGGTCTTGCGGCAGCAACATCCACAAAGCCGCTTGCGCAGGTTCCTGCCGGAGAGAGAGCCCCTTGCGTTCCCGCGTGGGACCGGTTCGACCGGCGGCGGCGCCGCTCGCCGAGCGTTTCGGTGGCCCGCAACCAGGAGGGGAGCATGAGTCCATCCGCGCGTCTGATCGTCGCGGTGCTGTGCGGTCTGTTCGGCACCGCAGGGGAGGCGCGAGCCGCCGACGGGGTCGAGGAAGACGGCGGGATCGAGGCCTGGGTCCTCCTGCTGCAGGTCCCGCCCACCGCCGAGGAGGAGTTGGGCGAGGAGTGGAGGCGGCCCTTTGTTGTCCACGGCTATCTGCGCTTGTTCGGCCAGCGCTTCGAAGGCGGCGAGGCGGTCGGCGTGCGGAGCATCGTCGAGGGCGAACGGCTCGGCTTCGAAGGTGGGTTCGGCGGGTTGTTCGTGCGCAGCCCGGACGGCAGGGCCAGCCGGTCCGCGCGCGGTCTGCTCGATCTGCAGCTCACCTTCTCGCCCGTCTCCACCCGGCGGGCGCGGGTGCGGCTCGGGGCCGGGCTGGGGGCGCTGTTGACGCGGTGCTCCGACGCGGCGGGCCCCGCGCTCGGCGTCTCGAGCGAGGTTCGACTCTTCGGGCCGGTGGGGTTGGCCGGCGCCTCGCGTGGGGTCTTCTGGCCGTATCGCAGCCTCGACTCGAACCTCGCGGTGCAGCTTTGGCTCGGCCACTACCAGGTGGGCCTCGGGGTGCGCCACCTGTCGCTCGACGCCGCCGGCCGGGGCGGCGCGACGCGCCCCGAGAGCTTCCTCGGGCCGTGGCTGGGCGTGGGGATGAGAAACTGAGCGTGCCGCGCCGGCACGACAACGGCCCTCGCCGCCCGTCCGGCGCTCCGTGGCGCGTCCCGAGCCGTTGTCGTGGCACGACGACAGGTATCTCCCCTGGAACGAGGCGCTGTCGTGCCACGACAACAGCTCTGGACAGCGGAAGGAGCCGCTGTCGTGCCCCGACAACGCCTCGGGACACCGGAACGAGGTGCTGTCGTGCCACGACAACAGCTCTGGACAGCGGAAGGAGGCGTGGTCGTGCCGCGACAACGCCTCTGGACGCGCCAGAGGGCCTGGAACGACCGCAGGCGCCACGGCGGCGACCGCAGCAAAGGGGAGGATCATGGGAATCAGGGTCATCCTGGATATCGACCCGAAGGGGATCGATGCGGCCGCGTGGGAGGAGTGCTTCGAGGAGACCCTGCGGCTCCTGCGCTCGCACCCCGCGCGCCTGATGGGCTACGACGTGAGCGAGGTCTTCGGGACCGAGCTGCCGGTGTACACCCGCGACATCGAGCGCGGCCGCGGCACGTCGCGTTGGCGCTGGAGCGTCGTCGGCGACCGGGAGAGCCTGCTTCGGGCCGAATGCCAGGAGCTGCTGCGCGACCTCGCTGCCTATCGGAGGCGGCGCTCCGGGCCCGCGTGCGAGGACATCGTCTGGTGGGCCGCGGGCGATGAGGACGGTGGAGGTCCGGTGCGCGTCTTCGGGGACAAGACGCAGGGGCTGCCCTACCACCTGCCGGTGCTCGGCGCCGCGATGGCGGTCGAGAGCCGCTTCCCGCGCCAGGCGATGGTCTCGGGCGACATCGATCGCGAACAGGCCCTCCGAGCGCAGCGCTGGGTGCAGGATGCGCTGGGCCGGCCTGTCGCGCTCCCGGTGCGCGTCGACGCGCCCGAGCTCGCTCGTCGCCTCGAGCCCCGCTTCTCCGGGAAGAAGCTGATCAAGGCCTTCGCCCGGCTCTACATCGGCGAGTCGCCGGTCGATGAGCTCGAGGCGGTCCTGCGCGCCTTTCCGCGCGAGGTGAGCGAGCCGTGGTTCGCTTCGCAGCTCCGGCAGTCCCCGGCGGACAGCGTCAGGGCGGGTTGGCAGCTCACCGCGTGGCTGAACGCGACCGGGGACCTGCGGCGGCTCTGCGAGCTTGCGTGCGTCGATGCCCGCGGTCCGCGGTTCGAGCCACGGCAGCTCGTGCAGGCGCTCGCCGATGCGTGGCTGGCGGTGCCCCCGGAGGCGACGGCGTTCCTCGACGCTTTCAAGAGGTCAGAGGGCGAGCCGCCGACTATCGCCAGCGCGCTCGCGACGAGCCTGCTTGGGCAGGGAGCGCTCGGACGCAACCTGGAGACGCGGTGGAAGCCCGAGGTCGTCGACGAGCGGCTGCGCGAGGCCTTCGGCGACAGGGCGCAAGAGCTCGCCGCGCTCTTCCGCGCGCGCACCAAGTCCATCGAGGACGAGCTGGCGCAGGCGAGGGCGGCATTTCCGGCCTTCGCAGCCCGGGCGAGAGAAGGGGCGGTGCAGACCGCGGAGGAGCTGGCGGTGCTCGGGTCGGCCGAGCAGCTCACCGATCACTGGCGGCGCCAGCTTCACGTGCTCGCCCATATCGCGCGAAGGGCGCGCGGCGAGCTCCTGCGCTCCGACGGGTTGGGCGCGGGGACGCTGATCGAAGACCCGGATGGCTGCCGCAAGCTGCTCGCCCGACTGCATGCGCGCGGACCGGTCCTCACTGAGTCGGCCTGGGAGCGCATCGGTGCCGAGAACGATCCGTACGTGCTGCAGCTCCTGCTCGGGCTCGCGTCCATCGACTCGTTCGAGGAGGTCTTCTGCCAGCTACGCCGGGCCGTGTTCGAGAACGAGGCGCTCTGCCGGTTCATGGTCGAGGCCAGTCGTGAGGTGCGGCTGATGGAGCAGATCGCCTCGCAACCGGGCGGGCGAGACGGAGAGGGGGCCGAGTAGAGGGCCCTCGCTTTGCGATGTCGGAACCAGGGCGAAGCAGCAACAGCGTGAAGCGAATCGCCGAGCCCTGAGAGGCGAGCTGAAGAGCCCAGGCAGCGCGCTCCGCGGGGGCGCCGAGCAGGGGAAGCGAGGCGGCGGTCTTTACGACCGAGTCGGCGCGGATGGATCTCTTGCAGCAAATGCCTTGGTGGCTCTCTTCGAGGCGATGCCGTGGTTGGCCGCTGACAGGCAGTAACCGATGGGCGCCGGCGCGGCACCTCGCGTTCGCCAGATGCTTCCGGCTGTCTCGTGCGCCGCGAGGCGGTCGGCGAGAAGTGATGGGGAGCGCACCTTTGTTTGTTCGGAGTCTTCGGGAGCGACTAGACTGCCCGGTACTCGGAGGCCGGGCCGAGCGACAAAGGAAGCTCATCATGATGCGGACTTGGATTGCCGCGCTTGTCGTGCCCTCGTTGCTGCTTCTCGGTTGCGGTGAAGACGATCCCAAGGAGCCGGTCTGCGGCAACGGCACCGTGGAGAGCGGCGAAGCGTGTGACGACGGTAACGCCGTTGACGGCGACGGATGCAGCGCTGACTGCAAAAGCACCGAGCAATGCGGAAACGGCTTCGTCGACAAGGGTGAGGTGTGCGACGACGGCAACAACTACGACGAGGACGGCTGCCGGCGCGACTGCTTGGGGACCGAACAATGCGGCGATGGTCTGGTCGATTCGCGCGAGGAATGCGACGACGGCGAAGACAACGGTGACTCTGGCTCCTGCCGCGCCAACTGCGTGAAGGCCTATTGCGGCGACGGCATCGTCGATCAAGACGAGCACTGTGACGATGCGAACCAGAGCGACGATGACGACTGCTCGTCTACCTGTCGCTCGTTGGCTGTTGGCTCTTCGTGCGAGCGGGCCTTCGATCTGAGCGCTATGGGAGGGCAGACCAGCGGAACCTGGAAATGGAGTGGTGATACCCGGAACCTGGGCTGGGCCTATTCGGCTGACTGTGGTGTCTTCGATGGCGCCAGCGGCACGCAGCGCGAGGGCATCGCCCGTTTCGTCGCTCCCGAGGCGGGTGATTATCGATTCGAGGTCGAGGCGAGCTTCGACGATGTGCTCTATGCCTGGAACCAAGCCTGTGGGAGGAGCGCTGAGGTCCTCAATTGCGCGCACGCTGGCACCTCTCGAACGAACCAATTCACCCTTGGCCTGGCGCAAAGTCAGGTCGTCTATTTGGTCGTCGACGGTTACATCGGCTACGTGCTCGGCGGCGGTTGGCCTGCCGAAGAGGGAAGCTTCACTCTGACCGCGCGCAAGCTCTAGGCGCAGGAAGCGAGGCCGGGCCTGTGGGGCCGGCCTTCGCTTGCTCCTGCCTGGCGAGCGCTCTGGGACCGGGAACAGAGGCTCGGCATTCGCCGGATGGCCTTCGAAAACAAAGCGCTCTGCTCACAGCTTGGTTGAGACCTGCGTGAGCTGCTGGCTGACGGCGCAGGCCACCTCGCACGAAAGACCGGCGGGATTGAGAGTCAGCCGAGCGGAGGCGCATGCGGCGAAGGCCCCGGCGCCTTTCAGTCGGCTCGGATTTCGATTGGCGGGCCTTCGGGCAACGGCACCTCCCCCGCCGTCAGGACGTGCCGGGCGACGTGACGGATCCCGTAGCGCCGCGTGCCATCGGGGCCGCTGTTACTGGGTCTGCTCGGTGACGACAGCCACGTGGTCTCATGTTCGGCATCGACTCGAAGGGCTCGAGAATCTGGATCGCGTGGACACGCCGTACGGGGCCATCGGCCTTCAGCTCGTCGAGCAGCCAGCGCTCGAGCTCGCGAGCGGCGGGGATTCGCAGGAACACTCCGCCGAGGCCGCCTCCCTGCTGTTGCTGGTAGAGCGGGGAGTCCTGCGCACCGGGACCGAAACCGTGCGCTGGGGGCCGGAGAGGCGGCGGCCGCGGATGGCGGCGAAGATGGCCTCGCGGCCGACGTGCAGCCCGAAGTCGCGGCGCGGCAGCGTCCAGCGGCTCGGCTCGCCGGTGAGCACCCGGCCGACATACGGCATCTGGTGCGGGACCCCGGCGCAGTCGGTGGTGCTGACCGCTCTCGGCGGTGTCGCGAAGGTGAGCGCGCGAGAGCCGGCGAGGCTGTCGTCGGTGGCGGCGAGGATCAGGTGCTTCGCCCGGCGCTTCCCTTGAGGGTTTCGTGGACGCCAGGGTGAGCAGGAACTCGCGGCCGCTTCGCTCTCGGTCCTGGTGACGGTCGCTTCGGCGAGGAGCGGCGTACCGCCCGCGAGCGCGTCGACGCTGCCGACGGAAAGATGTCGGCGCGCCGGTCGGGCGAGCGCGACCGCGAGGCCGAGCACCGGGCGAGCCGCGGGCCTCACCGCCCGCCCTCGAGGAGTGTGCCGCAGGCCATGGGCTGGACCGAGACGCCGAAGACGTCGCCGATGCTCCAGGCGCGCAGCCTGTCCTGGACAATCGCCAGCGTCGGGTCCGCGTCGGCCCAGTCGATGACCGAGACGCCGTAGTTCCACGCGAGGTAGTCGCCGAGCTTTCCGCAGGCGCCCATCCCGTGCCCGTGGACCTCGATGCCCGCTTCGCGCATCCGCTCGGCGACCTCGTGGCCGAAGTCGCTGACGCGGACGACGCTGCAGGGGTCGTTCGGCGCCGGGCGACCGACGCAGAGCCCTTCGACGCTCTCCGGTCGCAGGGCGAAGCGGCGTCGGCCCGTGCCGCAGAGCTCCACGTACGCGGAGGCGCCGCAGCGCTCCGGCTCGGCGATCTTCACGACGAACCCGCCGATGTCGCAGTGGCCCGCGAGCGTCTTCATCTGCGAGCGGTCGCCCCGGGGCGCATCGCACGGCGGCGAGGTCGAGCTCTCCGGTGGCATCGACGGATGGGCGCAGGCGGCGAGCGCCAGCGCAGCGGCCAGCAACGGTCGAAGTGGCGGCATCCTCTAATCCTTCCGGACCATGCGTGTTCGAGCGCGCCGGCTGTGCGAGCCCCTACTCGAACGTCGCGAGCTTCATCGCGCCCTCGAGGTGCAGCAGCAGCACGGGCTCGCCGTCGCGCAGCCCGAGTTCCAGGGCGTAGGGGCTCACCATGCCGGAGAAGACCAGTCGATCCTCCCAACCCGAGGTCCCGCTCTTGCGGAGCAGCCGCAGGCGTTTGTCAGTGCTCCCGGCAACCGTGTACCCGTAGAGAATCACCGGGGCGTCGCCGTCGAGCACCATCCGCGCGCGTCCGAGCCTGTCGGGCGTCTCGGGCAGCGGCAGGGTCTCGGCCGACCAGGTGGTGGCGCCGCGCGCGGCGTAACCAGCCTCGTCCGGCAGGGTGCGCATCCAGGCCGCGCGCGGCCTCTGCGCCGAGTCGAGCACCAGCGACATCGAGCCGTTCTCGCCGCCGGCCTTGACGGTCTCGCGCGACCACGAGGCGCCGGAGCGGGTCGCGTAGTAGAGCGTCTGCCGGTCGAAGAGCAGGTGCGGGCGGTCAGAGGCGTCGATCGCCAGCATCGGCCCGTAGCCGTCGTAGCCGGTCGCATCGAAGCTCCAGCCCGAAGCGTCGGGCCGGGCCAGCGTGAGGCTGTAGGTGCTCGACGTCGGCTGGGCGGTGAAGGCGATGACCGGGGCGCCCGCGGAGTCGAGCGCGAGGTCCGGGCCGTGCCAGGCCCAGAGCCCGCCGGAGGCGACCGTCTGCTGTGACCAGCCGGCCGTGTCGCGGCGCGCGTAGCGCAGCTCGTCGCCGCTCGCGCCGACCGCTAGCCAGGCGAGGTGCGGCTTGCCCTGCGCGTCGACGGCGATGGCGCAGCCGTAGGTGCTCGCCGCGTCCACGGTCTCGAAGAGCCAACTGCCGCTCGTGTCGCTGCCGTAGACGAGGCCGGTCGAGTACTCGGCCCAGACCGTGTGCAGCCGACCGGTGGCGTCGACCGCGAGGTCGGGATTGGCCTTGAGGGTGCTGACCGTGCGCAGATGCTGGAAGTGCCAGCTCTTGCACTCCCCGTCAGCCATCTCGTGGCCCGCCACGCAAGCCGAGGCGACGCAGGCCGCGCCCTCGCAGGAGGTCGCGCCGACGCCCTCGACCGGGCACGGCGCGCAGGCGCCGCCGCAGGAAAGATGGTCGGCCGGGCACTGCGAGACGACGCAGGCGGCGCCGCTACAGCCGAAGGCCGTCCCGGCTGGAGCCGAGGGGCACGCGGCGCAGGCGCCGGCGCAGGGGCGATAGCCGGCCTGGCAGGAGGCGGCGACACAGCTCGAACCGTTGCAGGAGGTGGCGGTGACCGCCGCGGTCGGACAGGGCGCGCAGTCGCCGGCGCAGACCGCGTAGCCGGCCTCGCAGAGGGTGGCGACACAGGAGGCGCCCGAGCAGCCGGTGGCCGCGACCGCGTCGCCGGAGGGACAGGCGGCACAGCGGCCGCCGCAGGCCCGGTAGCCGGCGGCGCAGGAGGTGGCGATGCAGGAGGCGCCTTGGCACCCGGTGGCGATCACCGTCGAGCCCTGCGGGCAGAGGGCGCAGGCGCCGCCGCAGACTCGATGGCCGTTCACGCAGGCGGTGGCGACGCACTCGGCCGCCTCGCAGCCGATCTGCGTCACCCCGTCGGTCGGGCAGCGGTCGCAGGCGCCCGAGCACAAGAGGAACTCGTCGTTGCAGGCGAGCCCGCAACTCGCGCCGTCACAGGTCGCGAAGCCGTCCGCGGTGCCCGGGCAGGGCTCGCAGCGCGTCCCGCAGTGCTCGACCTCGTCGTCGCGCACGCAGGCCCCGTTGCAGAGGTGGAAGCCCGGGTTGCAGGCGAGGCCGCAGCTCGTGCCGTCGCAGGTCGGGACGCCGTTCGGATCGGTGGGGCAGGGCTCGCACCTGTGGCCGCAGTGGGCGGGCGAGTCGTCCCGGGCGCAGGAGTTGGCCATCGCGCAGACATGCCGCTGCGGCGGGCAGACGCAGGTGCCGCTCCCCACCTCGCAGCCTGACCCGGCGATGAGGCAGTCCTCGTCGCGGGTGCAGCGGGGCAGGCAGAGCCCCGAGACCGCGTCGCAGTAGCTCGCGCCGATGCACGGGGTCTGGTTGCAGTCGCCGACCATCGCGCAGCGTCCGCTGGAGCAGACCGAGCCGGCCAGACAGCGGTCGCCGCAGCCGCCGCAGTGGCGAGGATCCGAGCCGGTGTCGACGCACTCGTCGTCGCAGGAGGACTGCTCCTCGGGGCAGCTCGAGTCGTCCGGTTCCGGGTCGTCGGGTGGACCGTCTTTCGGGCACGCGGCGAGCGCCAGGGCGAGGAGGAATACGGCGGGGGCGAAGGGGCGCCGAGCGGGGGGGCGAGGGGTCATCGAAGCGGCCTGTCGTTCGAGTTGTCGAGCCGTGCGCTTGCAGGGCTTCACAGCGCAGAAACGGACCAGGCCATCCTATCGCGGCAGCGCCGCGGAACAGCGGGCGAGCCCCGCCCGAGGAGCCATGGGAGGTCCGCCCGTTCGCCCCGAGCGTAGGCCGAGCTTGCGAGGCCGAAGTCGGGGCCCTTCGACTTCGCTCCCGCCGCTCGCGCGTCGGGAGCTACGCTCAGGGTGAGCGGTAACGGACGGAGTCGAAGAGGGATTACTCGAAGGACCTTCAAGGCCGCGGCGGGTGGCGGCACACGGAACATGGCGACCTACGCAATCGGCGACATCCAGGGCTGCTTCACCGAGCTGATGCGGCTCGTCGAGCGCATCGATTTCGACCCGCGGGACGACCGGCTGTGGCTCGTCGGGGACCTCGTCAATCGCGGGCCAAGCTCGCTCGAGGTGCTGCGCTGGGCGAAAGGGCTCGGGGAGCGGGCGGTCGTCGTGCTCGGCAACCACGACTTGCACCTGATAGCGCGAGCGCTGGGGGTCGCGTACGCGTCGGCGCGCGACACCCTCGAGCCCGTGCTCCGAGCGCCGGATCGCGACGAGCTGGTCGCCTGGCTGCGCGGGCGGCCGCTGCTGCATCGCGAGGGGCGCTACTTCATGGTCCACGCAGGGCTCCTGCCGCAGTGGAGCCTGGAGGAGGCGAGCGGGCTGGCGCGCGAGGCCGAAGAGCTGTTGCAGGGGGAGGCCGCCCCCGAGCTGCTGCGGCGCCGACCGGCCGATCTCGAGCCACGAAGCTGGGAGCCCGCGGCCCCGCCGCTCGAGCGGGCGCGCACCGTGCTCTCGGCCCTGACGCGGCTGAGGACCTGCAGTGAAAGCGGCGAGATGGCGCTCGGCTTCGCTGGAGCGCCCGACCAGGCGCCGCCGGGCCAGATGCCGTGGTTTCGCGTGCCCGGCCGGCGCAGTGGCGACAGCGCCGCGGTGTTCGGCCATTGGGCCGCGCTCGGGTTGGAGCTCGCGCAGGGCTGGCTGGCGCTCGACTCAGGATGCGTCTGGGGCCGTAAGCTCACCGCGGTGCGGCTCGAAGACCGGGCCATGTTCCAGGTCCCCTGCGGGAGCTGTCGAGGCTGAAGAGGTGTCGAAGAATCCTTCGAGCGACAACCGGTCAGCCGGAGCGCCAGCCGTCGTGCTGGCGGCCCGGTGTCTCGGGGCAGGCCGGAGTCGAAGGGCCCCTTTTGTTCGTGCGCGCACGCGGACCGCCGAGACGGCGCTCCCGCCTCCGCGCGATAGGCCGCAGAAGTTGTCGCGACACCCTCTCGAGGCCGCGCACTGGCGTCGAAAGCACGATTCCCCGAACCCTCGGAGAGTGCCGAAGTCGGTCCAGTATGGACAAAGCGTGGTTCTAGCGCTAGATGCCCTGAAACTGCATGTGCGTGTACCCCGGGGGGTACGTGCCGAATACCCGCGCGAAGGAGGGGAAGCATGGCACGAAAGACGAGCGCCCGACGTGTGAGCAAGTCCGAGCAACAGCGCAGCGTTACGGCAGCAGGCCAGCCGTCGCTGCCGGCGATGGAGCGAGCGGTCGCCAGCTTTCTGACCGCGGCGGGGCTCGACCCGTCTGCGCATCGGGAGCTGTCCGAGACCCCCGCCCTGGTGGCAGCGGCGTGGGCCGAGGAGTTTCTCGACGGCTACCGGCGCGACCCGCGGCGAATCCTCGAGGAGCGCATCGACGTAGGAGAGCCGCGGCTCGACGAGATGGTCACGCTCACCGGGCTCGAGTTCCAGAGCGTCTGTCCGCACCATCTGTTGCCGTACGGCGGCGTCGCGCAGCTCGCCTATTTGCCGGGCCGCTACGTCGCGGGCTTCGGGCAGATCGTGGGCGTTCTCGATTGCCTGAGCCATCGGCTGGTGCTGCAGGAGGACCTGGCCAAGCAAGTTGCGCGGGCCCTGCAGGAGGGGCTCGAGGCGCGCGGGGTGGCCGTGCGGCTCGAGGCGCAGCAGAGCTGCATGGCGCTGCGCGGCGGGAGGCAGGCGCACGCGCGGGTGGTGACCGAGGCCTTCGCGGGAACCGAGGCACAACAGCGAGAGATTCGCGCCCGCTTCGCTGGCGCTGTCGGGAGCCGTTAGAGGTACCGGAGGGCCGACCTTCGTGGCGGCCGGACCTGACTCCCGCTGCGGATCGGCCGACCTTCGTGTCGGCCGAATTTGAGGCCGTTGCGGTTACGGATCGCCATCCTTCCCTTTCGGCCGAACCTGTCCCGCCGCGGCCTATCGACTCCCAACTCCCAAGCCGGCCAAGCCGGAACCAAAATGATCCGCGAGGTCGGGGCGGCCGGCAGACCCCAGACTTCAGACTTTTGGGCTCCAGATTCTCGCCAATCTGGCCAGACTCTGCCGGATAGGTTCCCAACTCCCAACTCATTACTCTCCCGCCTGTCGCCTCCCTGCACGCGTGAGAATCCGCTGCAGCCGCTCGCCCAACCCCAGGCGGTTGCGCGTCTCGACGGCGTAGCCAGCTTTCGCTCGGTCGCCTGACGTGCATTCAAGCGATCGGGTGGATGGGCCATCTGAGGGCGGGCTCGTTGGGCGCGTGGCGTGAAGGATGGGGGGGAGCGAGTCATGAGGAAGGCAATCGGGCAGCTCTGGAGCGACGAGCACGGCGCGACCGCGGTGGAGTACGGACTGATGGTCGCGGCCATCGCGGCGGTCATCGTTGCGGTCGTCTTCTCGGTCGGCACCAAGGTGAACACCGCCTTCGAGACGGTCGACGACAGGATGCCGTAGACCCAGGCGCCGCTTGGAAGCCCGGGACGGCCTCGTCTCGGGCGCTCTTCGACGAAGTTGATTGCGCCGGCCCGGTGGCTTGTCGAGTCGCCGGGATCGGCAACGCCACGGAGCGCGCGATGCCGTTTCCTCTGTTCAACCTGGCGGTGCTCGGGGCTCTGCTCGCGGCGGCTGCCTGGTGGGACTTGAGGTGGCGGCGGGTGCCGAATCTGCTGGTGGCGAGCATCGCGGCCACCGGCCTGTTGTCACAGCTCTTCGTCGGCAGCTTCGTCGTCGCCGGTTGGGCCCTTCTCGCAATGCTCGCCCTGGTGGCAGCGCTCTGGCTGCCCTGGTCCCGAGGCCTGATCGGCGGTGGCGACCTGAAGCTCGCCGCGGCCGCCGCGAGCTGGGTCGGCGCGAGCGGCCTCGCAGCCTATGTGCTCTCGGCGGCAATCGCCGGAGGGCTGCTGAGCGTGGCCTGCTGGGCCCGCTCCGAAGGGCCGGCGCGCGCTGAGATGCGCGCGAACCTGATCCGCGTGCGCATCGGCGGACAGCTCTCGCCGGTGGCTCCCGAGAGCCCAGGGCGGGTCTCGGTTCCCTATGCGCTCGCGATCTCGGTCGGTGTCGCCGTGTCGCTGTTCTACGGGGGGTGATCGAATGGACAGGCCTGGTCGGCCAGAGGCGCTGTCGCGCGGAGCTGCGGCGCTCGAGCTCGCGCTCGTCCTGCCGTTGCTGCTCTTGGTCGTCCTCGGCGGCATCGACTGGGGGTTTTATTTCTTCGCCGAGCAGGTGGTGGTCAACGCGGCCCGCGAAGGCGCCCGCGCCGGCAGTCTCGAGACGCTCGACGACACGGCCGCCCGCGCCGACGCCGAGGCCGCGGCGCGCCTGTTCTTGAATCGCGGCGGGCTCGACGCCCCCTCTGCATCCGTCACGGTTTCGCTCACCGGCGACTCGGTCGCCGTTGGGGTGGTCTACCCGACCGGCTCGCTCACCGGCTTGAGCAACCTGGTCGTGCCCGACGGCGCGCGTGCGCTCGCGGAGATGCGGCGCTGAACAAGGCCGCGCTGGGGGAAACGATGTCCAATCTTTCGGACCGGCTCACGCAGAACAGCCGCAAGCCCGCCGGCACCCAGGCCCGAAGCTCGGGGGTGCGCGCGGGCGTCTTCCTTGGGCTCGCGCTGCTCGCGGCGCTCGGCGCCGGGTTGCTCTTTCGCAACTACCTCGAGCGCAGCCCGCTCGGCAGGGCGATGCCGACCGAGAAGGTCGTTGTCGCCGCGATGGACCTCCCGCTGGCGACCACCCTGCGGGCCGAGCAGCTCACCACCATCGACTGGCCCAAGGCCTCGCTGCCCCAGGGCACCGCGGGTGATCCGGCAGGGCTCGTCGGCAAGGTGCTGCTCGCGGGCGTGGTCAAGGGCGAGCCGGTCCTCGCGGCGAAGCTCGCCTCGGAGAAGGCCGGACAGGGCCTGGCCGCAGTGCTGCCCGAGGAGATGCGCGCGGTCGCGGTCCGGGTCGACGACGTGGTCGGGGTCGCCGGCTTCATCCACCCGGGCGACGCGGTCGACGTCATCGTCACCATGAAGGCGAGCGAGTCCTCGCACGTGCCGCCGACCGCGAAGGTGATCCTCCAGAACGTGCGCGTGCTCGCGGTGGGCAAGGAGCTCGACCACAAGAGCAAGAAGCAGAAGGCGGTGCCGGTCACCGTGGCGACGCTGATGGTCTCCAGCCCCGACTCCGAGAAGCTCGCGCTCGCCTCGACCAAGGGAAAGATCCTGCTCGCCCTGCGCAACCGGGTCGACGCGACCGAGGTCGAGACCCCGGGGATCATCCCCGCGGTGCTCCTCGAAGGCGGGGCGAGCGAGCCGGCCGAGGAGAAGCCCCAGGACCCCGCCAAGTCCCGGCCGCGGCGCGCCGTGGCGCGCAAGCCGGCCGCCGTCAAGCCGCAGACCGGCGAGCACCAGGTCGAGATCCTGCGCGGTGACCGCTTCGAGACCCGTCAATTCTCCTCCCCGGAGCCCAAGCCGTGAGCCCCATCCTCGTTCTCCAATTGGCAGCGCTGCTCGCCGGGCCGGCCGCGCCCATCGACCAACCGCCTCAGGCTCAGTCGCCGGCCGAGCTGCGCATCGACCGCGAGGTGAGCGCGGTCAAGGAGCTGCGGCTCAACGCGGGCGAGAACCGTCTGCTCGTGCTCTCGGATGAGATCGGGCGGGTGGCGGTCGCCGACCCGGCGGTCGCCGATCTCAAGGTGGTCACCCCGATACAGCTTCTGCTGACCGCCAAGGCGGTGGGCAACACCGATCTGACGCTGTGGAACCGGGCCAACCAGCCGCTGGTCATCGCGCTCAACGTCGCCAACAACGCCGAGAACCTGCGCAAGCAGCTCAAGGAGCTGTTCCCCGGCCAGGACATCCAGGTGTCGACCACGGGCGATCTGCTGGTGCTCAGCGGTCAGGTCAACGACGCGCGCATCCCCGAGCGGATAGGCGAGGTGGCGCGCCTCCACTCGCGCCAGGTCGCCAACCTCGTCCAGGTCACCGGACACCAGCAGGTGCAGCTCGAGGTGCGCTTTGCCGAGGTCTCGCGCAGCGGCCTGCGCGAGATCGGCCTGAACTTCTTCCACAAGGCGACCGACGCCCAGCGCGTCGCGGGCATGAGCGGGCCGGGGACCTTCCCCGGCAACTTCCTGAACTCCGGCTCCTCGCCCACCTCCATCCCCGGCAGCGGCGGGGCCGGCGCCCCGGACCTCTACGCGCCGTTGTTCAACAACGCCTACGCGCTCTTCTTCTCGCAGGCCTTCGGCGGCTTTCCGTTCAGCGTGATGCTCAACCTGCTCGAGAACCACGGGCTCGCCAAGGTGCTCGCCGAGCCGACGCTGGTGACCCTCACCGGTCAGGAGGCCAAGTTCTTGGCGGGCGGCGAGCTGCCCATCCCGGTCACCTCGGCGCTCGGTCAGGTCAACGTGGTCTGGAAGGAGTTCGGCATCCGGCTCGCCTTCACCCCGACGGTCATCGCCGAGGAGACCATCCACCTGCAGCTCGCCACCGAGGTGAGCGAGGTCGACCCGACGCTGGCGGTGGTGGTCGCCGGCAGCGCCATCCCCGGCATCGCATCGCGCCAGGGCCAGACGACCGTGCGGCTCGGCGACGGCCAGAGCTTCGCGATAGCGGGCCTGCTCTCGGACAAGACGCGCTCGCAGATAGACAAGGTCCCGCTGCTCGGCAGCATCCCCATCCTCGGGGCGCTGTTCCGCTCGACGGCCTACCGGCGCGACGAGACCGAGCTGCTCATCGTGGTGACCGCGCGGCTCGCCCGTCCGATGGCCCCGCAGAAGCTGCCGCCTCTGCCCACCGACCGGGTGACGCACCCGAGTGACTTCGACCTCTTCCTGCTCGGCGCCCAGACCGGGCTTTCACCCGATCCGGAGCAGCTCGACACGGCGCCCGCGCCGCGCTCGGACTGCCGCACCGGCCCCGACGGCGCGGTCGGGTTCCTGCGCTGAAAGGGCCGCCCATCGTCGCCCCGGCCGCTCGACCGAACGGGGCGCTGCTCGCACGAAGACCGGAGGCACACCGCATGGCGAACACTGCTGCGACCCTGCTCGTCGGGATAGCCCCGGAGGACGAGGCGAAGATCCTCACCGGGCTCGAGCACGTCACGGTCGCCCGCGCGGCCCCCGAGCTGAGCGCGCTCGCCGAGGCGCTCGGCAGGCACCAACCGCGCACGGCGATCATCGGGGTGCCCGAGTCGAAGGGCAGCGAGCTCGCGATGCGCCTCATCGCCCAGGCCTCGCAGGGCGGGGTGAGGGTCATCGCCTACGGGGGCTCGAAGGACGCCGAGCTCATCCTGCGGGCGATGAGGGCCGGCGCGCAGGACTTCGCGGTGCCCGGCGAGGAGCGGTCGATAGCCCAGGCGATCGAGTCGAGCGCGACGAGCGTGGCGAGGGCGCCGGCGGGCCGGGTGACGACGGTCTTCCCGGCCAAGGGAGGCGCCGGGGCGACCGCGCTCGCGACGCACCTGGCGGCCGCGTTGGCGAGCCGGGGTGAGCGGGTCTGCCTGGTCGATCTCGATCCGTCCTACGGCGGGGTGCTCTCGGCGCTCGAGGTGAAGGGCGGCTACGCGATAGCCGAGGTGCTCGCGAACATGCACCGGCTCGACCGCGAGCTGCTCGACACCTCGCTGGCGCGCCACTCCTCGGGCGCCTACGTGCTCGGCCACGGCGAGCGCGTCGAGGACGCCGAGCGCGTCGGGCCCAAGGACGTGGCGAACCTGGTCGACTTCCTCGAGCGGCACTACGACCAGCTCATCCTCGACGGGGTGCGCGGCTTCGGCGAGCACGCCCTGGTCGCGCTCGACGCGAGCGACCTCGTCCTGCTGCTGGTCACCCAGGAGGTGCCGGCCGCGCGCAACGCCCAGCGCACCGTCGAGCTCTTCCGCAGGCTCGGCTACCCCGACGAGAAGATCCGCCCGGTGGTCAACCGCTTCCACAAGAGCTGGAAGATCGACGCGGCGATCCTCGGCGAGACGATAGGCGTGCCGGTCGCCGCGACCCTGAGCAACGACTACGCGGGGCTGAGCGGGGCGATCGACCGCGGCGTGCTCGTCTCGGAGCACGCTCCGCGCTCAGCCTTCAACCAGGACCTCCAGCAGCTCGCGAACACGCTGCGGGTCGCCGGACCGAGCGCCGAAGCGGGCGCGCAAAGGTCCTTCCTCTCCCGGCTTCTCTGGAGGTAGCGGACGTGGGCCTGAACGAACGGCTTCGCAGCAGAGCCGCGGATGCGAGCGCCGAGACCGGTAGCGTCTCGGGGCCGGGCTCCGACTCGCAGCACTTCCACGACCTGAAGGTCGAGCTGCACCGCCAGCTCATCGACCAGCTCAACCTCAAGAGCCTGGAGAAGCTCGACCCGGTCGCGCTGCGCGGCGAGCTGCGCCCGACGCTGGTCGAGATGGTCTCGGCGGCCGACTTGCCGCTCAACCGCTTCGAGCGCGAGCGGATGGTCGAGGAGCTGCTCGACGAGCTGACCGGGCTCGGGCCGCTCGAGCCGATCCTCAAGGACCCGACGGTCTCCGACATCCTGGTCAACGGCTACGGCACGGTCTACGTCGAGCGCCGCGGCAAGCTCGAGCTGACGGGAGTGCGCTTTCGCGACAACGGGCACCTCGGGCAGATCATCCACCGCATCGTCTCGCGGGTGGGCCGGCGCATCGACGAGACCGCGCCGATGGTCGACGCGCGCCTCGCCGACGGCTCGCGCGTCAACGCCATCATCCCGCCGCTGGCCATCGACGGGCCGACGCTGTCGATCCGCCGCTTCGGGGCGAACCCGCTGACGGTGCGCGACCTCATCGACAAGGGCAGCGTCGCCCCCGAGGCGCTCGGCTTCCTCGCCGCGGCGGTGCGCGCGCGCCTCAACCTGCTGGTGAGCGGGGGCACCGGCACCGGCAAGACGACGATGCTCAACGCGCTCTCGGCCTTCGTGCCGGGCGACGAGCGGATCATCACCATCGAGGACTCGGCCGAGCTGCGGCTGCAGCAGCGGCACGTGGTGCGGCTCGAGACCCGGCCGCCGAACATCGAAGGGCAGGGCGAGATCGTCGCCCGCGACCTGGTGCGCAACAGTCTGCGCATGCGCCCCGACCGGATCATCGTCGGCGAGGTGCGGGGGGGCGAGGTGCTCGACATGCTCCAGGCGATGAACACCGGGCACGAGGGCTCGATGACCACCGTGCACGCCAACTCCCCGCGCGACGCGCTCGGGCGACTCGAGGCGATGGTGGGGATGAGCGGCATCCCGATGACCGAGACCGCGATGCGCCAGACCATCGCCCGCGCGCTCAACCTCATCGTGCAGCTCAGCCGTGGCTCGGACGGCCGGCGGCGCCTGGTGAGCATCACCGAGATCACCGGCATGGAGGGGCCGACGGTCACGCTGCAGGAGCTCTTCCGCTTCGAGCAGCGCGGCGTCGACGCCCAGGGCAACGTGCTCGGCGACTTCGTGACCACCGGCATCCGCCCGAAGTGCCTCGAGCGCATCGAGCGCGCGGGCATCGACCCCGAGCGCGTCCTCGCGAGTCTGCTGGAGGGCTGCTGAATGCGCGAAGCGCTCGTCGTCCTCTTCTGCCTGGTGGTCGTCGCCGCCCTCGAGGGCGCCTTCTATCTGGCGCGCTTCTTCTCGGAGCGGCGCGAGGAGCAGCTCAAGCGCCGCTTGCGCGTGCTGGGCGGGCCGGAGTCGGGGCCCGGGCTGCTGCGCCGCGAGCGCTATGCCTCGAGCCCAGCGCTCGACAGGTTCGTGCGCGGCCTGCCCGGGGCCGCGCAGCTCGAGGGGCTGCTCTCGCAGGCCGACTCGCCGCTGACCGTCGCCCAGCTCCTGACCTGGTCGCTGGCGGCGGCGCTGCTCGGGCTCACCCTTCCGCTCAGCCTGCGGGTCGGGCTCGCCCCGGCGGTGGCCCTCGGGGCCTTCCTCGGGGTCCTGCCGTGCCTGCTGGTCTGCGCCGCGCGCGCGCGGCGCAACGCCCGGCTGAGCGAGCAGCTCCCCGACGCGCTGGAGATGATGGTGCGTTCGCTGCGCGCCGGGCACGCGATGCCCGCCGCCTTCCGGTTGGTGGCCAGCGAGATGCCGACGCCGGTGAGCGTCGAGTTCGGGCGCGCCTACGAGGAGCAGAACCTCGGGCTGTCGGTCGAGGGGGCGGTGGTCAACATGACCGCGCGCTGTCCGCTCAACCGGGACCTGAAGATCTTCGCGGTCTCGGTGATGGTGCAGAAGGAGACCGGCGGCAACCTCGCCGAGATCCTCGACAACATCGCGAGCACCATCCGCGAGCGCTACCGCTTCTACGCCAAGCTGCGCTCGCTGACCGCCGAGGGGCGCGCCTCGGGCTTGGTTCTCGGCGCGCTGCCGCCGGCGATGCTGCTCTTCCTGCTGGTCGCCAACCGCGCCTACCTCGTGAAGCTGTTCGACAACCCGATGGGCCAGCTCATCCTGCTCTACGCGGCGCTGAGCTGGGTCGCCGGGGGCCTGTGGATGCAGCGGATGAGCGACGTGGAGTATTAGCGCGACGGTCGAAAGTCGAGAGGTGACAGCAGGGAGCCGGCTTCGCCGTCGTGCGAAGGCGCCGGACGAATGGAGGTTGAAGCTCCAGCTTCGACTTCCAGCTTCGACGTCCGGGGAAGGTGCAGGGCACGGTGGTCGGAGCACTCGCTCCGACCTTCAAAGGGAGGGGGCGAGATGTCCGTCGACTACCTGGCGCACGGGGCGGTGCTGCTCGCCGTGTTCGCTTTCGTCGGGATTGCCGCCTTCGCGCTCAGCCTGCGGGGCCGCTCGGACCCGGTGCTGCGCCGGCTGCGCGCGCGCAAGGCCGAGGTCGCACCACCGGCCGAGGCGCCGTTGACCGAGGTGGGCCTGGCGATAGCGCGCGGGATGGCGAGCATCGCCCAGGTCACAAGCGACAAGGAGGCGAGTCTCTCCCGGCTGCGACGCCGGCTTGTGCAGGCGGGCTTTCGCCGGGAGGCGGCGGTCCACACCTTCCTTGCCGCCAAGGTCGGGATTGCGCTCGCACTGCCGGTCGGCTTTCTGGCGGTCGAGTCGCTGCTCGCCGAGGGCATCGACCTCGCGGTGCCGATAGCGGTCTGGCTCTGCACCGGCGGCTTCTTCCTGCCCAACCTCTGGATCAGCTCGCGGATTCAGTCTCGACGCCAGAGCATCGAGCGCGGCCTGCCCGACGCGCTGGATCTGCTGGTCACCTGCGTCGAAGCGGGGCTTGGCCTGGACGCCGCACTCGTGCGCGTCTCGGGCGACCTCGAGCTCTCCTGGCCTCTGCTCGCCGAAGAGCTCAACCTCACCTTCCTCGAGATCAAGGCGGGCATCCCACGCACCGAGGCCTTCCGCCGCCTCTTCGAGCGCACCGGGGTCGACGAGCTCAAGTCGCTGGCCGCCACGCTCGCGCAGGCCGAGATGTTCGGCACCTCGATCGCGGTTTCACTTCGCGTCCAGGCGAGCGGACTGAGGATTCGACGCATGTACCGCGCCGAGGAGCGCGCGGCGGTCGTCGCGGTGAAGATGACGGTCCCGCTGGTGCTCTGCATCCTGCCGAGTCTGCTCGCGGTGGTGATGGGGCCGGCCGCGGTGAACATCTACAACTCGCTGTTCACGAAGCTGGGGGGGGCTAATGCGCCGGACGACTCGGGCTCGAGCCTGCGCAATGGCGTGGGGGCTGTTGCTGGCCGCAGCGTCGGGGTGCGCCCATACGCCGCCGCGGACCGATGCGACCCCGCTGCGGCTGTCGATGGCCCGCCAGCTCATCGATCGCGGGGACTGGCGCGGCGCCTTCGAGGTGCTCGAGAGGCTCTACCGCGACCGCCCCGACGACGCCGCGGTGCTCACCCTGCGCGGGATCGTCTACCGGGAGACCGGGCTGCTCGAGGAGGCGCGCGTCGAGCTGGAGGCCGCGACCCGCCAGGATCCCGAGAGCGCGGCGGCGGTCTCGGCGCTCGCCATCCTGCTCGATCAGGTCGGAGAGCATGAACAGGCGGCGCAGTTGCACCGGCGCGCGGTCGAGCTCGAGCCGAGAAACGCCGCCTACCTGAACAACCTCGCCTTCTCGGACTTCGTGCGCGGCCGACTCGAGGAGGCGATCGCCGGCTTCGAGGAGGCGTTGCGCATCGAGCCGATGCACGCGCGCATCCGCAACAACCTGGGCTTCGCCTGCGCGCGCGCGGGCCGGCTCGAGAGGGCCGCGGAGCACTTCTCGCGCGCCGGTACTCCGGCCCAGGCGCGGCACAACCTGGCCTACGCGCACGAGCTGGCAGGTGACCTGGCGCGAGCCTTCGATCTCTACGCGCAGGCGGTGCGCCTGGCGCCGGAGCGCGAGCTTTCGCGGCGAGGCCTGGAACAGGTCGCGAGCCGCCTGGGCAGGCAGGTCCCACCGGATCTGGGCGAGGCGAAGGTCGGTTACTCGAACGGGGAGAAGGAACGATGAGGCGGGGTTGGCTGGGGGCGGTTTTGGGGTGCGCGCTGGGCGCCAGCGGGTGCGCGGCGCCCGAGCATCTGACCGAGGGCTATGGGGAGAGCTTCCGCGCGGCGCTCGAGCGTCAGGCGATTCAGCCGGTGGGATGCGCGGCCGAGCCGGTCTCGGGCCTCGACTCTCAGGAGGCGGCGATAGTCTCCGATTCGTATCGACGGTCGCTGCTGCCGGACGGACAGTCGCTCGACAACGGCGACGACCAGCTTATCTACCTGGCGCCACGTCCGCGGACCAATCCAGGCAACGGGATGATGCCCCCGCCGTCGGTGCCTCCGGAGCAGAGGTAGCGCGCATGGACCAGCGCTCGTGTGGCCTCGACTCGAAGCGAGCCTCGCTTGCCGTCGGCGAGCCCTTCGCGTGGAAGGCTCCCGCTGCAGGGCTCAGAGCGACCGGGCCGGTTGCGGCACAGAGGCGGCGCCGCGCAGCCGGGTTGTTTGGTGAGGAGCAGGGTGCGTCGGCGGTGGTGGTCGCGCTCGTGCTCGTCGTCCTCGGCGCCTTCCTCGCCCTGGTGATCAACTCCGGGCATCTGATGATGGTGCGCGGCCAGCTCCAGAACGCCTGCGACGCCGCCGCGCTCGCCGCCGCGGTCGAGCTTGACGGTGAGCTCGAGGGGATCGAACGCGCCCGCGCCGCCGCCGTCGACTTCGCCGGCCGGCACGCCACCGACAAGGAGCGGGCCGTCAACATCGACCCGTTCTCCGACGTCGTCTTCGGTCACTGGGACTGGGACGAGCCCAAGGGGTCGGCCTTCGCCGCGGTCTCGCTCTCCGCGCCGAACGCCGCGCGGACGGTCAACGCGGTCCAGGTGCGGGCCGGTCGCGAAGAGAGCCGCGGCAATCCGCTGGAGGTCTTCTTCCAGGTCTGGAGCGGGGGGAAGAGGACCGCCAGCGTGAGCGCCGAGGCCATCGCGGTCGGCGGGGCGCCTTGCGAGGACTGCTCGGTGCCCCTGGTCTTCGCCGACTGCCAGATCATGGTCGACGACCAGCTCGACTGCGGCCAGAGGCTCGTCTTCCACAACGACACGGTCGACAACGTGGGGTTCACCAACCTGCTCGACGGGGTGCGCAGCGTGAACACCCACGACATCATCGAGACGCTCGAGTCGGACTGCCGGGGCGTGAGCGTCGGCGACATCGTCGGCGTGGGCAACGGCAACAACCTCAACAACCACGTCGTGCAGGCGTTCGAGGACTTCATCGACCGCAACGGCGCCCGGGTCACGGTGCCGGTCGTCTCGCCGCCCGGAGGCTGCCCGGCCAAGTTCAACGGCATGCAGCCGGTCGTCGGGTTCGCGAGTTTCACGATCACCGAGGTGGTCGGGCCGCCCAACCACGCGATCCACATCCAGCTCGACTGCGAGCAGACCGACGACCGCCCCGGACGCGCCGGCTGCGACTACTTCGGCACGCGGTCGCCCAGGCCCTCGTTGGTCCGGTAGGCGGGAGGCATTCCGTCGACTGATTGGCTGTCGGCAGGCATCGGAGGGCCGGCCTTCGTGTCGGCCGAGTCGGTGCTTGATTCCTCGACGGGCGCATTGCGATGCGCCCCTACCACGTTCCGGTCGGTCGCCAGGGTTTCGGGCGACGCTGGGGCCGTCGACTCTCTCGACCGTCGACGAATCGCGGTCGCGTCTCCTACTTCGAGTCGGCGAACAGCAGCGCGAGCAGTTCCAGGTAGTCCTGGGAAACCTGCTCGAGCGCCAGCCCGATTTCGCCGGCCGCGCCGATGTCGAACTCGGGAGGATCCGCCCAGACGACGAGCGCCTTGACCGGCACCTCGCGACCCTTCAGCTCGAGGGTGGCGTCGATGAGCTTGCCCGGCTCGAACATCGCGATGCTGCGCACGCGCATGCCGCTCATCGAGAGGTCGATCACCTCGCCATGCCAGCCATCGGGCAGCCGGATGGGAATGGCGGTGGCGAGTCGGGGGGCTGTGCGGATCGAGTCGATGGCCTGCCTCACAACGAAGGCTTGATTCGCGAGCGATCTGAGCATGTCCCGACGCCCGGGTCGAGGGGCGGTTCGGGGCCGCTCCGGGGCGGTTGCGCCACGCGGCTGGCCGCCCGCTCTCCCTCACCGGGCTCTCTCTCCCGCGGGCCATGTCCGTCCGCTTCGTAGCATCGGCGCTCAGTGAAGCGCTGGCTGGCTCATCGGCACATCAAGGAGGACGTCATGTGGAAGGTGGTCGCGCTGCTCTTGTCGCTGTGCTTCATCGGTTGCTCGGACCCCTACGCGCAGAAACTTCCTGCTTCGATTGATGGCTTGGAGAAGGACGAGGCCTTGAAGAAAGCGATCCAGAAACTCCCTGAGCAGGAAAAGGCCCTGCTCGGCCAGTTTCTGCTTCGACGCGGGCTGGCCCAGGCCTTTGGCGGGGGCGGTGCTGAAGAGGTCACGGTTCGACAGGCGATCGACAGGCAGAGAAGATGGCTGGAGGAACAAGCGAAGCAGGAGGCTGAGGCCAAGGCTCTTGCCGACAGGGTGAAGGCCGAGCGGGAGGCCAAGAGGAAGGAATTCGCCGAGACGCTCACCGTCGCGGTCACCAGCCTGCAGTTCGTGAAGGGGAGTTTCGCCTCCCGGCGATTCGACGACCGTTTTCAGATCACGCTGGCGTTTCAAAACAAGACCGCGAGGGCCTTCGCGGGCGTCAAGGGAACGCTGGTTTTCGCTGACATGTTCGGAACCGCGATCAAGCAAATCAGCATTGCCTACGACCAGGGCATCGAGGCTGGGTCGACTGCAACCTGGGCGGGTGAAGTCGATTTCAATCAGTTCATTGACGACGACAAGAAGCTCGCCTCCACTCCGCTCGATAAGTTGAAGACCTCGTGGTTGCCGGAGCACTACATCTTCAGCGACGGCACTGCCATGAAGATGCCCGACTGACGGCGGGCGGCAGCGGAGCTGCGGCGGCTGAAGGAAACGCGAATCGACGCTTGCTCGGCGTTGGGCGGCCGTTGGGCCGGCAGGCGGAGCTCGCGAGCTTGCTCATCGGGCTTGGGCCTTTCGCGGAGCCTTCGAGCCGGACCTCTTCCTTCCTCGGGCGCTTTGGAATCGACCGCGCGGCTCGCCGCCGAGTTCCGCACGCTTGGTGGTGACTGCGGTAACCGCGCGCGAGGCGAGGTCCCCACGGCCGATAGGCGGTAGGTGGAGTGGGGGGCGGGCGGAGTTGGCGGACAGGTCGATGGACCCGATGTGAAGGCGAGGGCTTGCGGCGGTCAGCCAGCCCCACTTGACCGTTTGCACCGAAGCCTTCGTGAACGGGAACCGGCGGACCGACGCAGGCCGAGGGACCGCCCTGCCATGCGGCGGGTGTTCTCGACGTCGGCGCCGCCGGCAGCGGCGCCAGCGAAACGGAGAAAAAGCGCGCTGATTACGGGAGATTAGCGAAGCCTCCGGAGGGCTCCTGTAGAGCGCTAGGATGGCCCTGGGGGCGCCGCTCGACCTGAAGCAAGCCTGGCGGTCCAAGATCGCTCTACGGACGGGCCTGGGGCCTTACAGGGTCGATCGGGCTCTTAAAACCTGCCCGACCGCCCGTTTTCCGGCGCTCGAGCGCTCGGTCAGGTGCGCGAGCGCCCGCCGGGGACCTGCGCTTGCGGCTGCCCGAGAGCGGCGATAGATCGGCCCGCCGGAGGCAGGCCCGAAAGGGGGTCCGGCGAAGCGGCGTGCGGATGGCCGGTCGGCCGGTTGGTGGCACGAGGGGCCGGGCACCGTCGTCCGTCTTCGCCCTGGACAGGCGGGCGACTCGCGAAGAGCCCATCCCCGCCGGCGGTTGGAAAGAAGCGCCCTCGCGGCGTCGCAGGAGAGTCCTTGAATCCCAACACCGCCCGGTTTTCCCGCGCCCTCGTCACCGCGCTCGGCCCGCGCAAGGTCGTCCTCGACGCCGAGCGGCTTCACGACTACTCGAAGGACGAGTCGGACAGCGGCGTCCATCTGCCCGACCTGCTGTGCCTGGCCGAGAGCACTCAGGACGTGCAGACGGCGCTGCGGCTGTCGCGCGAGTACCGCGTCCCGGTCACCGCTTGCGGCGCGCGCACCGGCAAGAGTGGCGGCTCGATCCCGCTGCACGGAGGGCTCGCGCTCTCGCTCGAGAGGATGAACCGCATCAAGGAGATCGCGGTCGCGGACCTCGTCTGTGTCTGCGAGCCGGGCGTGGTCACCGGCGAGCTGATGAAGGCGGTCGAGCAGAAGGGGCTCTTCTATCCGCCCGACCCGAACAGCCTCGAGACCTGCACCCTGGGCGGCAACGTCGCCGAGAACGCCGGCGGACCGCGCGCGCTCAAGTACGGGGTGACCCGCGACTACGTGCTCGGGCTCGAGGTGGTGCTCGTCTCGGGTGAGGTGTTGCGGGTCGGGCACCGGTCGATCAAGGGCGTGGCCGGCTACGACCTGACGGGCTTGATGGTCGGCTCGGAGGGCACGCTCGGCGTGGTCACCGAGGTCACCCTGCAGCTCCTGCCTCTGCCGCGGGCGGTGACGACCGCGCTGTTGGTCTTCGACAAGCTGCGCGGCGCGGCCGAGGCGGTCAGCGCGATGCTCGCCGAGGGGATCCTGCCGCGCACCCTCGAGTTGCTCGACCAGGCCGCGATCGGCGCCGTCGACGGAAAGGCCTTCCACTTCCCGAAAGGCACCCGGGCGGCGGTCATCCTCGAGCTCGACGGCGACGCCGAGGAGCCGCTCTTCGAGCAGATGGAGCGCGCCGCGGGGGTCTGCGAGCGGTTCGGCATCCGCGAGCTGCTCGTCGCGAAGGACGAGTCGCAGCGCCGCGACCTCTGGGCCGCCCGCCGGCAGGTTTCGACGGCGCTGCGGCAGATCAAGCCGTTCAAGGTAAGCGACGACATCGCCGTGCCCCGCTCGCGAATCGCGGAGATGGTCGAACGGATCCACGAAATCGGCCGGCGCCACGACGTGGTGGTGGCAAGCTACGGGCACGCTGGCGACGGCAACCTGCACGCGAACTTCCTCTACGCCGACGAGGCCGAGCGCAGGCGCGTCGACGTGGCGGTGCGCGAGATGCTCGAGGCGACGATCGCCGTCGGCGGCACGATCACCGGCGAGCACGGGGTCGGCCTCGCCAAGCGCGCGTGGCTGCCGCTCGAGCAGGGCCCGGAGCTCATCGAGCTGCAGCGGCGGCTCAAGCGGGTCTTCGATCCCGAGGGGCTGCTCAACCCGGGGAAGATGTTTCGGCGACAGTCGTGAGTTGTGAGTTGACAGTCGTGAGTCGACAACCCCGGGCATCGCCCGGGCCCCGAGCTGTCGGTCGCAAGTTGGTGGGGGCGCATAGCAATGCGCCCGTCGAGGAGTTGGGAAGCTGCGCGGAAGAGATTCCGGCGCAACGAAGGCCGGCCCTCCGGGAGGCTGGAAGCGCCCCGCCGCACGAAGGCCGGCCCTCGGAAAGCCGCTAGGGCACCGGAAGAGGCCCTATCGCCCCGTCTTCCCCAAAGCCGGGAAGCGCCCGCGGTACCTCGCGCTCGAGCTGGATCGGCCCGTCGCACGCGGGAGTCAGCTCGAGCAGCTCCCAACCGCCCTTCGGGTGCAGGTTGATCGGGTTGGCGGTGCCGATGAAGAGCCCGTCGTCGTCGGCGAGCATCGTGCGCACGCCGTAGTTGGTGAAGTTGCCCACGCCGCGGAACGACTCGGCAAAGGCGCGGCCGTCCGAGCCGGCGATGCGCAGCAGATCGGCGCCTTCGTTGGGGAAGCCGCAGCGGTAGATGATCTCCTCGAGCCGCTCGAAGCCGGCGGGGAGCGCGTCCGCCAACATCGGCCCGATGAAACCCTGGAGCCCGGCCCGGAGGACGAGGCTCGAGTCGAAGGTGCCGATGAAGAGCGAGTCGTCGAACCGCTCCATCGTCCAGGTGTACTGGTTGAAGAGGTTGCCGAAACCCGAGGCGCCCCACAGCGGCTTGAGGCCCAGGCGGTTCTCGTGCGCTGCGTCTGCGCGGATGGTGTAGCTGCGCGCCTGCGGCTCGTAGACCGGCAGGTAGCGCTCGCCGTAGACGAGCTCGATCTGCGGGTCGGCCGCGCTCGCGTCGCGCGCCCGGAAGATGCTCACCGGCCGCTGGGTGCCGAGCAGCGTGGCGAGGATCTCGTCGGTGTCGAGCGAGCCGCTGCGGTCGGCGTCGAGGTTGAAGGCTCCGCCCTGCAGGTGGCCCAGAAGCGCGAAGGCCCCGACGATGAGCGGCGGGTTCATCGTGCCCCAGTACAGGTCGCCTTCGTATGAGGCGAGCGCGCCGCCGGTGGTCCCGAACGGCAGCAGCAGGTCGGGCTCGTAGTCGGTGATCGACCAGATCTTCGTCCAGTCGTCCGCGTCGTCATCGGTCAGGCCGCCCGCGGGGACCGGCGGCCCGCGGTAGAGGCCGGCCACGCGCACCTGAGAGAGCAGGATGGGTAGGGGGAGCGGATTGGCGGGGTCGATCGGCGGGATGGTCGGCCAGGTCGAGATGAAGATGCGCCCCTGGTGCTCGACGAGGCTGGCGCCGCCCGAGTCGAGATGGCCCACGACCTCGAAGTCGAAGAGCGCGTCGGGGTCGAACGGATAGTCGCCGTCGACGCTGGGAACGCGCGCGCCGCGCCAGCGCAGCACGTGGCCGCCCGGCTGGCCGGGAAGCACTTGGCTCAAGGTGGTCGAGGTGTAGAGGACGCCGTCGAGGTTCAGCCAGGCGCGGATGTTGTTGTAGTCGTCGAGGCGCTTGGCGGCGAGCAGCGCGCCGGTCTCCACGTCGAAGGCGAAGAGGTTGATGCCGACTGTCCCCTCGCTGTTGAAGGAGCCGTCCTCGGCCAGCGCCGGGCCGGCGAGGATCACCGTGTCGCCCGAGATGCCCACCGAGCGCACGCCGGTGGTGTTCGACAGCAGCGCGCCGGCTGGCGTGTTCTCGGGCGGGCTGAAGTCGACGGTCTCCTCGAGCGCGAGGTCGTAGCGCAGGATCTGCGGGCGCCGCCAGTCGCTGGTGCCCGACTGGCTCGCCGCGAACTCGCAGACGTAGTAGTCGTTCTCGAACGGCGGCAGGGCGATGGGCAGGTTGCCTCCGACCACCAGGCAATGGGTGTTCGAGATGGTCCCGAGCCAGAGGAACTGGTCCTTCTTGCCGAGGCCCCAGACATAGCCGCCGTTGCGTTTGGGCGTGCCGGCCTCGGTCGTGCCGACGAGCGGAGGACAGGTCGCGTCCCCACACCCGTCGAAGACCGGCTCGGCGATGGGCTCGCCCGCGCCGTAGAAGCACTCGTCGACCTCGGCCTTGGCCAGCAGCCGGCGCTCGAGCGTCGGCTTGGGCAGCAGAGGCCCGAAGCCCTCGTCGAACACGAAGCGATCATGGGTCCAGAACTTCGCGAGCTTGGCCGCTTCGCTCTTCAGGATGGAGGCGAGCGTGTCGTCGGCATTGTTCTCGCCGTCCGGCGTGACCGGCGGCAGCGCCGGCGTCATCGGCGTATTGGTCGTGCCGCCGGGCTTGGGCAGGTTGCTCCCCAGGTCTGGCGGGTCGGTGTCGCCGCTTTTGCGGCTGCAGCCCCAGACAACGAACAGCGTGGCGACGAGCAAGAGCGTCTTTCTCACGTCGAATTCCCCCTCGGCAATCCACTCACTGGCCCTGTCGCTTGCCCGCGAGGCGGCCGGCCTTCGTTCCGCTTCGAGGCGGGCGACGGGCGCTCCTCAAGGTTGATCTAGAAGGAGCGTTGCGGTCGAGCAACGGGCGCCTCAGGCTGCGAACGGCGTGGGACTCGAGCGGATCCGGGGCGCAGAGGCGGCAGGGCGGGCGCTCGCCGAAGCCTCGGACAAGCAAAGCCAAGCGGTGTAATTGCGAGAGAATCTGAAACGACCGGCTCGACGGGTCACCAAGCGTGCGGCGAGCCCCTGCAGGCTCGCAACGCAGGCTGGCCGCCGAGCACCGCCTCACGCTCCTGCCAGCGGTTCGCGACCGGCCGGTCGGCCATCCTGGTTGCCCGCGGCCCATCGCCCGGTCGCTTGCGGGCGGAGAGAACGGGCGGTAGATCGGGCGCGCGCAGCGCCGGTCAGCCCGAGCCCCTCGACAGGCTCGGGGCAAGCCGAAGTCGAGGGCCTCTCGACCCCGCCTCCCTCGTTCCCCGGGGAGGCTGCGATGGCGAAGAGCGGGGGACGGAGATCTCGCGACACCTGTTGAGGTGGACAAGGCCATGTGCACGCTGATCCTCGCCCACCGCTTCTTCCCGGACGCCGCGCTGGTCGTCGCCGCCAACCGCGACGAGCTGCTCGCGCGGCCGGCCTCGGGTCCGCGGCTTGTCGAAGGGCCGCCGCGCATCCTGATGCCACGGGACGAGGTCGCCGGAGGAAGCTGGCTTGGGCTCAACGAGCACCGACTCTTCGTCGGGATCACCAACCGCGTGGGCGGGCCGCCGGATCCGTCGCGGCGCTCTCGCGGCCAGCTCGTCGTCGAGTCTCTCCAGGCCCCGAGCGCGCGTTCGCTCCACGCGCGGCTCACCCGCCTCGAGCCCGCCCTCTACAACCCCTTCCACCTGCTCTATGCCGACGGGCGCGACGCCTTCGTGACCTGGGCCGACGGGCAGTCCCTGTTCCAGTACGAGATCAACCCGGGCCTGCACGTCATCACCGAGCGCTCGCTTGGCGGCGACGACCACGGCAGGGCCATCCGCGCGCTCGCCGCCTTCGAGGAGAGGATCGACGGCCGCACCCCCACGCTCGACGAGCTGGGCGCGCTGCTCGCCCTGCACGTCGAGGGCGACTCGGTGGCGGGACTGTGCGTCCACGCCGAGGCGCTCGGCTACGGGACGCGCTCATCGTTCGTCTACGTCTCGGGCCCGCAGCCCCTCGCAGGCTGGCGCGAGGGCGCGGCGTGCCGCGGGCAGCTCGAAAACTTGAGCCCGCCTCTCACCCGGCTCTTCGCGCCGCCCGGGTAGGGCTCGAGCCGGTGTCGCCGGCGAGCCGAGGCGGGCGCCGCTACTGCTTCTCGAGCTCGAGCTTGACCGTCGTCACCTCGCCCGGGGTGACCTCGACCCGCTGCTCGATGCGCTTGAAGCCATCCCGCTCGACCGCCACCGCATGCGTGCCTCTCTTCAAATCGAGAGACACCGGCGTCTCGCCCTTGCGCGCGCCGTCCACGTAGAGGGTCGCCCAGAGCGACTCGCTCTGATGCGCGGTGAGCACCCGCAGCGTGCCGATGTCGCCGGTCCCCGCGGGCGCCTTGGTCTTCTCCGGCGTCTTCTGTGCGGCAGCCTGGGCCTTGGGCCGCGGCTCCGGCCGCTTGGCCGGCATGTCGACCGGCTCCTCGGTATCGCTGGCCGGCTCGGGCTCGGCAGGCTCCTCCTGCGCGCCCGGTTGCTCGACGGGCACCGGCGGCTGCGCAATGGGATCGGCCGCGGCCAGCGGGGGCTCGTCCTCGAGCGGCGCAAGCGGCGTCAGCTCGGTGGAGACTGGCGCCTGGCCCGACAGCGTCTCCTTGAGCACGTACTGATAGGTCACCCAGCCGGCTCCGCCCAGGACGAGCAGAATCGCGAGCAGCGTGCCCAGGCCGCCGCTCGACTTTGGCGCCTGCGCCGTCGCCGCCGGAGCGGTCTTGGGCTTCTGAGGCTCGACCACCGGCGCGGGGGCGGGTCTCGGGGGCGTCGCCGGGCCCTGATCCTCGGGCTCGGGTTCCGGCTCGGGCTGCGCTGCTTGCTTCACGGGGGTCGGGCGCAAGCGCTCCGGCATTCGGGTCGTGCGGCGTGACGCTCCGGTGGGCGTTCGCCTGGAGCGCGTCGGCGAGTGGCCGGCGGAGGCCCCCACCGCCATCCTCGGCTTGGTCGCAGGCTCCGGCGCTGCATCGGCGGCCGGGAGCTCGCCGCGCGTGCGCCTTGGCGTCGGGCGCGGGGTCGAACGTGGGGTCGATCCGGTCGAAAGCGGCGACGAGCGTGGTGGGGACGGCTCGATCGAGATCAGATCGGGCAGCGGCTGGGTCTGTTCGGTCAGCTCGGGGGCCGGCGGGGCGGGCAGCAGCGCGGCCTCGAGCGCCGCGTAGAGGTCGGCCGCGGACTGGAAGCGATCGTCGGCCTTCTTGGCGAGCGCCTTGCGGATGAAGCCGCCGAGCGCCGCTGGCAGATCGGTCCTCTTCTCGCACGGGTCGGGCGGCTCGGCCCGCACGTGCTTCTCGATGACCTTGAAGTCGTTGTCGGCGAGGAAGGGGAGCTGGCCGACGAGGCACTCGTAGACGAGACAGCCGGTCGCGTAGAGATCGGCCCGGTGATCGATTTGCCGGCCGAGCGCCTGCTCGGGCGACATGTAGTGCGGGGTGCCCATCATCACCCCGGCCCGCGTCAGCCCCTCGGCCTGGCGGGTGTCGCGCAGGATGCCGAAGTCGAGGATGGTGGTGTGCCCGGAGGGCGCGATGTGGATGTTGCCCGCCTTCAGGTCGCGGTGGACCAAGCCCTTAGAGTGGATGAACCCCAGCCCGTCGCAGAGCTGGCGCATGATCGACAGCGCGTCCTTCACCGGCAGGCCGCCCGGGCTGGCACGCACGTGGCGCAGCAGCGTGGCCCCCTCGAGCAGCTTCATGACGATGAAGGGCCGCCCGCCATGCTGGCCCACCGCGTACACGGGCACGATGTTCGGGTGGTCGAGGGCGGCGGTGAGCTTCGCCTCGCGCTCGAAGCGGGTGACGAACTCCTCGTCGTTGCACAGCTCGCCGGCGAGGACCTTGATGGCGACCTTGCGGTCGAGCGACAGGTCGAGGGCGAGGAAGACCGAGCCCATGCCGCCCTGGCCGAGCTTGCCCTCCAGGCGCCACTTGTTCTCGAAGAGGTCGCCCAGCTTGATGGCGACAAACCCCGAGCCGACGAGCGAGTCGTCAGGCGATGGTGTTGCCGCGCCGCAGTGCTTGCAGAAGCGGCTGGCATCGTCGAGGGGTTGTCCGCAGCTCAGGCAGTTCACGCGCCCCATCCACTATGATGAAGGGCGAACTATAGCAAGTGCTTCACAGGGAGCGAGTCCGACGACGCGCGCCGGCGGCGATTGTCCTAGCGGGCCGCGTCCCGGAGGCGTCGGGTGAGGATCTTGATGATGCCGACGGCGATGGCGTGCTTGTCCGACATGATCTCCTGGAAGTCGTCGCGGGCGATCTTGAGCAGCGCGACGTCGACGAGCGCGGTGACCGTGGCCGAGCGCGGGGCCGCGTCGAGGATGGCCATCTCGCCGAAGCACTCGCGCTCGCCCAACTCCGCTATCACCTTATCCTTGCGGTGCACCCGGACCTTGCCGTCGAGCACGATGTAGAGCGCGTCGCCCACCTCGCCTTCGGCGAAGATCTCGTCGCCCGCCTCCCAGCCCTCCTCGACGGTGATTAGGGCGATCTGGGCGAGGTCCTCGCCCGGGATCTGAGAGAAGAGGTCGACCGACTTGAGGAAGAGGACCTTTTCGACCGTGGAGATCATCGCGCCGCCATGGTGCTCGGAGGGTTGGGCATCGTCTTTCAGCTCGCCTGCAGCGCCGCGTCGAAGGCGGTCAGGATGCAGCGTACCCGCTCGCGCACGACGGGCGAGTCGTCAGCCACGCGGCTCTCGACCGCACGGGTGAGCGCGGGCAGCGGCAGCATCTTCTCGAGCGCGGCGACGCACGCCTCGCGCACCAGCGGCGAGGCGTGATCGAGGTTCTCGATGACCGGCCCCTGCAGCTCCTCGCCACGCTGCTCGCCGGCCAGGAACAGGGCGCAGGTGCGCACCCAGGCGCTCTCGTCCGCCAGCAGGCTCCGCAGGCGCTCGCGCGGCTCAGGCGAGGGGAGGGCGAAGTGCTCGGAGGCGGTCCGCAGCCTGCCGGCGCGGTCCCGGTCCTCGAGCAGCGGGACGATGCGGCGGCGCAGCGGGCGGTCGAGCACGTTGTCGAGCAGCTCGATGGCGTTCGCCCTGCGCCGCGGCGCGTCCTGGGCCGAGGCGTCCTTGAAGCCCGCGTAGATCAGCTCGAGGTCAGCCTCCGGGTGCAGGATGCTCAGCAGCACGAAGAGCCTGGCCTCGCACTGCTCGACCTTCTCGGTCAGCGCGCTCGAGAGCAGGGCCTCGGCGGCCGCCTTGCCAGTGCGCGGGGTCAGACGGTCGGGTGGCCCCTGCAGGCCGAGCGCCTCGGCGCTGGCGATGGCGTGGTAGGCCCGCTGCAGCTCGCGGTCGATGGCGCGGCCTACCGCCTTGCGGTCGACCACCAGGCCGCGGCAGGTCCTCAGGCTGCGCCGCAGCGCCTGGTAGAGGTTGCGGCGCACCAGCTCGTCCGGATCGTCGAGGTGGGCGGTCAGGGTCTCTATCGCCTGGGGCGAGCCGAGCCGGCCGAGCACGCGGGGCACGTTGCGGCGAATCCCCGGGTCCTCGAGCCGGTTGTCGAGCACGCGCTCGAGCGTCGCTTCGATGCCGGGGCCGTAGGCGGCGAGCGCCTCGACCGCGTCGGTGCTCGTCTCCTCGCGCGCGAGCCTGTAGACGAGCGCGGTCGCGAGCTCGGGCGCCCGAAGCTGGCCGGCGGCCTGGATGGCCTCGCGGCGCACGGCCGGATCGCGGTCGGCCATCAGCTCGAGCACCGGGTGGTAGAAGTTCTTCACTCCGATCTCGCCGAGCACGCGCGCCGCCTGGCAGCGCATGGGCGCGTCGGGGTGCCCGATGAGGGCCTTGAGCGCCTCGGCCGCGGCCAGCACGCCGTCGAGGCCGCCATAGCGGATCATGCTGGCGATGGCGGCCGCGCGGATGTGCGGCGAGGGGTCCTTCAGGAACCCGCGCACGCTGCGCACCGCCTTGTCGTGGCCGATGGCGCAGAAGGCCTCTATCGCCGCGGCGCGCACGGTCGGCTCCGGGTCGTCGAAGAGCCGGAAGACCGCGTTGCCGTGCTGCAGCGAGCCGATGCGCCCGAGGTGCTCGAGCGCGCACTTGCGCACCTCGGCCGACGGGTTGGCGAGCAAGCGGACGAGGTGGTGGTCGGCCTTCCCGACCGTCGCGTGCGGCAGCATCTCGAGGGCGTTGAGCACCTCCTGCGGCTCGGGCGACTCGAGCGCGCGCAACAGGACCTTGCTCGTCGCCCCGTCGTAGATGTGGTGGCGCGCGCTCTCCAGGTCGAGGCGGCGCCGGCGCAGGGTGTCCTGCAGCGAGCGCACGTAGTGGCCGCGCAGCTTGAAGACGACCAGGCCCCAGCCGAGCGCCGAGAGCGCGCTCGCCACGCCCACCGGCCCGACCCGGTTGCCCACGCAGGCCTTGTAGGCGAGCAGCAACAGGCCCGAGCCGGCGATGGCCGCGGGCTTGATCACCCCGTCGATGAAGGCCTTGGCCCCGCCGCGGGCGCTGGCCGGCACCGGCAGGAACAGGAGCTGGGTCGTCGCGTCGTTGATGGTGTAGCGGAAGACGAACTCGCTGCCCTTGGTGAAGGTGGCGCTCCAGAGCCCCGGTACGAGCAGGATCCCCAGGCTGCCGACCCCGAGGAAGGTCGGCAGGATGGCCAGCGCGGCGATGACGCCGAGGCCGGAGAGCACGCGGGAGGTCGCGAAGAACTGGACGAAGAGGGCGAGCGCGCCGGTGGCCGCGTAGAAGGTGCCGAAGAACGCGGCGAGCTCGTCTTTCTCGTAGGCCGCCGCGGCGATGGTCTTGAACTGGAAGTCGACCAGCGTCGTGGTGACGAAGGTGAAGGCGGCGAGCGCGGCGACGAACTTCAGGTGCGAGGAGGCGAAGACGCGCGCCGCGGCCGGGCGGGCCGCGCGGCCGGCGGTGCGTCCCCGGGCCAGGCGCATCGGCACGCGGCGTCCGAGCCGGGTCGCGAGGACGGCGACCCCGGCGAGCAGCAGCGCGCACAGCAAGGTGAGGTTCTCGGCGCCGAGCCGGCGCGCGAGCACGCCGACCGCGCCGCCGAAGACGATGTTCGCCAGCGTCCCGCCCGCGCCGATGATGCCGAAGAGCCGCTTGGCGTCGCGCGCGTGGAAGATGTCGTTCGTCAGGGTCCAGAACTGGATCACCGTCAGGGCGCCGACCACTTCGACAAAGACGTAGAAGGCCAGGTAGACCCGGTCGCCAGGCGAGCCCAGGGCAATGCGCACCGCCACGAACCCGAGGGCAAAGAGCAGCGCGGTCCCCGCGGTCAGCAGGTCGCGGCGCACCCGGTCGGCGATGCGCGAATAGACAAAGCCGACCAGCGCCACGGCGAGCGCCGAGGCGATGTACATCAGCGGCAGCTTGTCGCGGGTCGTGTTGGCGAGGAAGAGCGCGTCGCGCACCGAGCGGCCGACGATGAAGGCGCCGACCACGCTCAAGCCATGCAGGAACAGCAGGAAAGTGAGCCGGCCCTCGCCCGGCCGGATTTGGAACAGGACCTCGAGGATCCTCTCGCGCCGCTCGCTTCTCATTGCTCGCCGAGCTACCCCACCGGACGCGGGCTCCCGAAGGTGCCGGACAGGCGGCGCATGCTAGCAAACCGAGCGTGACGAGGCGATGGACTCCGGACCGCGAGGCGGCCGGGGCTCCGGGCGCCCGCGGCTCTTGGGGACGGCGCAGCTCGAGCGCGGCTCGAGGCTGTGTCGCCCGGCAGAGCCGGCCGGGCTGGCGAGCCTGCCCGCCCGAACAACGGCCTTGCGACCCGGCGCGGGCCGGCGCTACAGAGGGACGAAATCCTGTCCGCGGCCCTGTTTCAGGAAGAGCAGAGCCGGCTGTGAGCGCCTCAGAAGCGAGCCAATTTCTTGATCCCCTACTTCGCGCCGCCTTCCCTGGCCATCGGGCCGCTGACCATCGATCCCTTCGGGGTTCTCGCCGCCATCGGCATCTACGTCGGCGCGCGGCTCGCCGCGGGAAGGGCGGCCCGCCAGGGACTCGATCCGCTTCCGATCATCGACTTCCTGTTCTGGGGCGTGCTCGCGGGCATCCTCATGGGACACGCGGTGCATCTGTTTCTCTACCACCCCGAGGAGCTGCGCGACCCGGCCAAGATCTTCAAGGTCTGGGAAGGCTTGTCGTCCTTTGGAGGCCTGCTCGGCGGGCTGATTGCGGCGATCGTCTACTTCCGCAAGAAGCGCCTCCGCCTGCTCGACTACGGCGACGCCTGGGCGCTGGGCATCGCGCCGGGCTGGGGCATCGCGCGGCTGGGCTGCTTCGTCGTGCACGACCACCCGGGCGTGCGCAGCGACTTCTTCCTCGCCGTCGGCTTCCCCGGCGGGGCCCGGCACGACCTGGGGCTTTACGACGCGCTCGCGCTCTTTGCGATAGCCGCGGTGCTCTATGCGCTCGCCCGCCGCTCGGCCTGGCAGGGACGGCTGCTGCCTTTGCTCGCGTTGCTGTACGGCGTCCAGCGCTTCTTCACCGACTTTCTCCGCGCGACCGACGGCTATTCGGACGCGCGCTACCTCGGGCTGACCCCGGCGCAGTACTTCTGCGTCCTGCTCGTCGGCTGGGGCGCCTACCAGCTCGTACGCAGCGCCCGCAACGCACGAAGCCGCACGGACCCGGCAGCCGGCCCTGCGGTCGACCCGCCGCCCGCCACCCCGTAGAGTTCACTCGACCTTTTCCGACCCCTTTGCCGGGAGCACGCGATGCGCGTCCAGGTTCCACTCGAGAAGGCGTACAGACTCATCAACCACGGCCCCGCGACCCTGGTCACGAGCAAGGCCGACGGGCGGGCCAACGTGATGGCCGCCGCCTGGGTCTCGCCGCTCGACAGCGCGCTCGTCTCGGCGGTGATCTCCAACGACAGCCTGACGCGCGAGTTCATCGAGCGCAGCGGTGAGTTCGCGCTCAGCCTGCCGACGGTCGGGCTCGTCGACGCCGTTTACCGCTCTGGCAGCTTGAGCGGGCGCGACGGCGACAAATTCGCCGCGGCCGGGCTCGCCACCTTCCCGGCCTCCAAGGTGGCCGCTCCGCTGATCGAGGGCTGCGTCGGCTGGCTTGAGTGCCGCCTCCGAGACGAGTCCCGCGCTCGCGAGAAGTACGACCTGCTCATCGCCGACGTCGTCGCCGCCTGGGCCGACGCCACCGTCTACCGGGACGGACAGTGGCGGTTCGAAGGGCAGCCCGACAAGCGCACCCTCCACCACGTCTCCAAGGGCGTGTTCCTGGCGAGCGGCGAGGTGGTGGAGGCGTCGACAGACTGAAAGCTGGCTTTTCCTATCTGAAGGCCGGCTCTATACTCGCGCGCCTTACCGAGGTTGGGATGTGTCTGGGAAGCAAGCACCTTGATTACCTCGAGCGGACCAACGAGGCGGATTTCCGCGAGAAGCGGGTCTCGTACGAGACGTACATCCGCTTCGCGGACCTCATCGACAGGTGCCGCTGCTGCGACCTCTGCGACAACGGCGAGCACGGGGACATCCTCGGAGAATGCCGCATCCATCTGCTGCGCCTGTTCATCTCGATGAAACGCGACGCCGAGCGTCGGTTGAACGAGAAGGCCGCGGCCAAGGCCTCGACAGGTTCGGGCGAAAGCGGCACCGGCTAGCTCGCGCGCAGGGCTCCATTCCATCAAGAGAAGGGTTCATCCGTGAGCGAGCTGCCCAAGCCCGAGCTGAAGGTCGATGCGTCCGGGAAGTTCTGCCCGGTGCCGATCATGGAGATCGCCAAGGTGGCCCGGCAGGCGAGCCCGGGCCAGGTGATCGAGCTGATCGCCACCGACCCCGGCGTCGAGAGCGACCTGTCGGCCTGGTGCAAGGCGACCCGCAACGAGTACCTGACGTTCGCCCGAGAGGGCGGCACGCTCCGGGCCTTGGTTCGTAAGCGCTGAACCCGCTCGATACTCAAGGAAGGCGATCCGCACCATGGCAGACAGGAAGGTCAGGGCTATCGGGCTGCTCTCGGGCGGCCTCGACTCGCTGCTCGCCCACGCGCTGATGCGCGCGCAGGGCATCGAGGTGAGGGCCATCAACTTCTATACGGGCTTCTGCATCCTCGAGACGCAGCGGCGGCTCGGCCGCAAGAGGCCCGACGGCTCGACCCCGCGCAACGACGCGCTGCAGGCGGGCGCGACGCTCGAGACCGAGGTGGAGCTGGTCGACCTCTCCGGGCCCGACTACCTGCGGGTGGTGACGCACCCGAAGTACGGCTATGGCGCCAACGCCAACCCGTGTATCGATTGCCGGATTTTCATGTTCTCGAAGGCCCGGGAAATCATGGAGCAGGAGGGGTACGACTTCGTCTTCACCGGCGAGGTGCTGGGCCAGCGGCCGAAGAGCCAGCGGCGCGACCCGATGCGCGTCATCGATCGCGACAGCGGGCTCGAGGGCCGGCTGTTGCGGCCGCTGTCGGCGAAGCTGCTGGAGCCGACGCTCCCGGAGAAGGAAGGGCTCGTCGACCGCGAGAGGCTGCTCGACATCAGCGGCCGCTCCCGGAAGCCGCAGATGGAGCTCGCCCGCCAGCTCGGCATCACCGAGTACCCTCAGCCTGCCGGCGGCTGCTGCTTCCTGACCGACGAGACCTTCGGGCGGCGCTTCCACGACCTGATGCGCCGCAAGGCCGAGCGCCGCCTCGAGCAGGAGGAGGTCATCCTCCTCGCGACCGGGCGCCACTTTGCTCTCGGCCCGAACGCGAAGCTCGTCGTCTCGCGCAACGAGACCGAAAACCTCCTGCTGCTGCAGTACACCGAGGGCCGATACGCGCTGGAGGCCAAAGGGGTCAACGGGCCCATCGCGCTCGTCGAGGGCGAGCCGGACGAACGGCAGCGCGAGCTCGCCTCACGCATCGTCGGACGCTACGGCAAGGGCAAGGACCTCGAGCGGGTCGCCATCGAGTGGAGGCGCGGCGGGGAGAGCACTGAGGTCGCCGTCGAGCCCTATCGATCGGAAGCCGAGTTCGAGAAGCTGCGGATCTGACGGGCAGAGCGCGGGCAGGCTGAAGCCGGGGGCCCCAACCGGACCGCGCGCCGTCCGGCTCGCGGGGACGGCTACCGAGCGGTACGCAGCTTCCGATCGGTGCGCGGTTCCCAGGCGAGGACCGCACGGATGTCAGTCGAGCGGCGCGCGATCCCCACCCGAGGGGTCGCACGGGGGCCGGGCGAGCGCTGCTCAAACCCGGTTCGAGCCGCGGGCAGACGCCCTCCGGTTCCGAGCGAACGCCAAGAGAGCCACCAGCACTCCGGTGACTGCGCCCTCCGCTCCTGTCGAGCACCCGCAGCCGCCGTGTACGGTGACCATTGGACCCGTCGAGCCACCGTCGGGCGTCTCGACCGCGTCGCCATCGGGCGGATAGACGATCGGATCGGTCACGCAACGGCCCTCGATGCAGTCCTCGCCCGCTGTGCAGAGCTCGCCCTCGTCGACCTCTCCGTCGCAGTCGTCGTCGGCGCCGTTGCAGGTCTCGGTGCTCGGGGCCGGCGCGCTGCACTCGCCCCACGTTCCATCGGCACAGGTCTCGGTGCCCGCTTCGCAGGCGCTCTCGCAGGCGCGTGAGAGCAGCTCGTCGATCTGCCCGTCGCAGTCCTGGTCCTGGCCGTCGCACAGCTCCTGCGCGCCCGGGTAGATCTGCGGGTTCGTGTCGTCGCAGTCGTCCCCGCCGAAAGCCGTCGAGCGGTGGCCGTCTCCGTCCGCGTCCTGGGGCGCGGGAACGTTCACGACGGCGTCGAGGTCGGGGCCGACCGCGGTGCCGTCGCGCTGGAGTTGGAAGACGACTCGGGTCGAGCCGCTCGCCGGCGCGGTGAGCCCGACCGACAGCTCGGCGACGGCGTTGGGGCCAAAGCCCCCTGCCAGCTCGACGCGCGCGGGCGCGCCCAGCGACTCCGGCGAGACGCGCACGAAGCCGTAGCCGCCCGCCGCGGTCCAGGTCCGCTGCCCGGTGTTCTTCAGCCGCCAGCGCTTGGTCACGCCGCTTCCCGCTGCGAGCTCGATGGGATCGGCCGGCTCTTCCGATTCGAGCGCGCCGTCGTCCGGGAGGTCTGCGCCGCAGGGATCGACGTGGGTCGGTCGCGGCTCGCTGATGGCGTCGGGTCGGCAGCCTTCGGTCGCGCAGATCTCGCTGCGGTTCGGATAGCTCACCGGGATGGCGGGCCACAGCGGCGCGCCGCCAGAGGCGGGCGGGTAGCCGATGAAGCCCCAGACGATCTCCGGGTAGGTGTAGTTGCCGCGCGACAGCGAGCCCGGGCCGTTGTAGGGCGGCCGCGAGGCCGGGTAGTCGGGGTTGTTGGGGTTGTTGCGCCACGAGAAGCTGTTGTAGGCCCAGGTCGCGAAGTACCAGTGCTCGAGGATGGAGGGCTGGTTGTCGCCGACGCACGGGGTGGCGCGCCACTTTCCGCAGAGGATCTTCATCCCCGAGCCGAGGTTGTAGACCGGGTCCTGCGCGACGCGCAGCGGCTCGAAGCCGGCGCCCCCGCTCATGCCGCTCGTCACCTGCGTCAGCCCGTAACCACAGTCGAAGGAGATGACCGTCCGGCCCGACTGCCCGCAGGTGGTCACGCAGAACTGGCGCCACGTCGACTCGGCGTAGGAGATGGCTTTGGTGAGCGTGCAGGGGATCGACGGGGTGACGCTGACCGTATTGGCACAGCCCTGGCCGATGGTCCCGTAGTCCGGTCCCTGGGCGCCGAGCTGGTTCTTGGCCGCGCGCTCCATCATCGCGGCGAGGTCGGCGTTGCACGGCTGGACTCCGGTCTGCGGCGCGATGGGGCAGCCCTCGGTCGAGGGGCACGCGGCTCGAGCCTCGGACCCGAGCGCGGCGGCGAACGCGAGGGCGAGAAGGACAACCCGCTTCATGGCAGCTCCGCGAAGCCGGCGACGGTGAAGTGCCGCAAGGTTTCGAGCCGATGCGCCTGGCGCGCCGTCGCGTCGAACCACCAGAGCTGTTGCGCGGCCGAGAGCTGCTTGCGGAAGGCGACGAGGTGGCCGGCTCCGTCGATGGCCAGCGCGACCGGCAGGCCGCGCGTCGCAAGCTGCGGCTCGGCCGTCTCGCCGTTTGACGAGAGCAGCTCATGGCCCGCGCCGCCGCGCCGCGTGTAGACGAAGCGGGCGCCCGAAGCGAGCGGCATCGGCTCGTCCGCTCCCGTCTCGACGAGCACGCGAAGCTGGCCGTCGTCGAGGTCGAGCGCGTAGACGGCGTGGTCGCGCGAGGCGGGTCGCAGCGAGGCGAAGACGAGCCGCGAGCCGGCGACGGAGAAGTCGCGGGCGAACGGGCCCGCGGGCGTGGCGGCGAGCCGTCGCGGAGGGAAGCTCCCGGAGAGGGAGACGGCATGGAAGCTCGCCTCATCGCGGGTGACGGCGTAGACGACGACGCGGTCGCCGAAGACCCCGGCGAGGTGCAAGCCGAGGCAGTCGAAAGCGGCGAGCCTCTTCGCGGTGCCGTCGGCGTCAAGAGCCTGAACCTCGACCGTGCGGCCCTCGAAATCCAGGGGCGAGCTCTCTGCTGCGGCGGGCGTGAACGCCGCGACTCTCAGGAAGACTCCCCGACCGTCCGGCAGGGCGAGCGGCTTCGAATAAGAGACGCCTTCGGCGACGCGCGTCGCCTCGCCTGTCAAGAGCCGGATACGCCAGAGCGTCGCGCCGAGCTCCGGATCACGGCCGGTGCTCGTCGTGGCGAGAAGCCAGGCGCCATCCTTGGAGAGGGCGAGCCGGGGTTCATGATCCGGCCGCACCGGGAGCGAGCCGATCCGGCGGGTCTGGCCGGGGCGGCCAGCGACGAGCTGCGAGACGGCGTCAGAGGGTCCCTGCTGCGACCAGATGAGCCAGGGCGACGACTCGGCCGCGACGAGGGCCGAAAACAGAAGGGCGAGCGCGTTCATCGCCACGCATTCTGTCACGCTCCCCGGTCAGAGTGGCGATGAGCCTCGAAGCGACGGATGGACTGGCTGGCGTGGCCAAGGTTGTCGCCCGGCCGGAGAAGATGGAAGAATGCCGCTTCCCTGAGCCGAGGGACAGATTCGGCGCTTCGCGCCGAGGAGGGACATCGTGAAGAACGTCAAAATCCTCAGTTTCGCCCTGGTCGCCCTGGCCCTCACCGCCTGCGGTAGCGGCATCGAGAGCAAGGAGGACGCCGCCAAGGCGCTGCAGCGGCTCGCCTTTGCGACGAACAACGCGGGCGGCAAGAAGGCCTCGCCCGGGGGCGCGCTGAGCGGCGGCATGACCATCACCGTCGATGGCAAGGAGGGCAGCGCGACGCTCACCTACGCGATCGACACGGAGACGGGCCTGTTCACCGCCGATGTCACCTACGACGAGTTCTCGGCCGACGGCGAGAACACCTTCGACGGGAACCTGGCGACCACGATGAAGTTCAGCATGGACCTCGAGAACCTGCTGGCGGGCATGTCGCTCGATCTGACGATGAAGGGCGAAGTGGAGATGACCGGCGAGTACGACGCGAGCCTGGAAGTCGATGTCCTCTTCTCCATGAAGGTCAGCGACCTCGAGAACCTTGACGGCGCGTCGGTCGAGGTGACCATCGACGGGCGCGTGGTCGCCGACGGCGAGGAGTTCGTCTTCGACAACGAGTCGATGACCATCGAGACGGCCGATCCGTAGGCCAGCTCGAGTCCTTGGAGCACGAGGTCGCTGCGCCCGGGTGTCGAGGGTTTCCAGGTAGAGAATCGCGCGGGCGGCCGGTATCTACCGGCCGCCCGTGACGTTTGGGTACGGCAGCGCGCCCCGCGAGGCGGGCGAGGAGAGAAGACATGGACGAACTGCGGATGAGGCTCGACAGGACAACGGCGGCGCTGCTCGTCGTCGACATCCAGGAGCGGATGTGCGTCCCGATGGACCCGGAGAAGCTCGCGCGCATGACCAACCGCTGTTGCGCGCTCATCGAGGGCGCCAAGGCGATGGGCCTGCCGATCGTCGTGACCGAGCAGTACTCGAAAGGTCTGGGGCCAACGATCGAGCCGCTGCGCGCCGCGCTTCCGGACGGGACCCCTACATTCGAGAAGAACCAATTCTCGTGCGCGGTCCCCGAAGTCGTCGAGGCGCTCGGAGACCGCAAGCAGATCCTGCTCTGCGGGATGGAGACGCACGTGTGCGTCTTCCAGACCGCGCGCGACTTCCTGGCGAGGGGCCTGGTGCCCTACCTGTGCGCCGACGCGCTGCTGTCGCGGAACGCCGAGGACAAGCAGTGGGGGCTCGAGCGCGCTCGCGACCTCGGGGCGGTGGTGACGACCGCCGAGGGGGCGCTGTTCGATCTGCTCGGCCGCGCGGGGACGCCCGAGTTCAAGGCGGTCAGCGTGGCGGTGCGCTAGCGCGCCTCGAGGCCGGCGCCGTGCAGAAGGGAAGGGGAGGAGGCGAGGCTCCTCCCCTCCCGAATCGCAACCGCCGCGGGGACTACGGCGCCCGAATCGCCTCGAGGAAGTCGGCGATGAGCCCCTTCATTCGCGCCTCGGCGCGCGCTCGCGCGTCGGCGAACGGCTCGCCCTCGGCGATCTGCTCGCGCAGCTCGAAGTAGTACTTGATCTTCGGCTCGGTGCCGCTCGGACGGCAGGTGATGCGCGCGTCGGCCAGCTCGAAGACGAGCACGTCGCTGCTCGGCAGGTCGATCTTCGTCTCGCCAGAGGCGGTCTTGCGCACGCCCGTCAGCAGGTCGCGCACCGCGACCACCGGGGCCTGGCCGATGGCCTGCGGCGGGCTCGCGCGCAGCCGCTCCATCGTCGCCTTGATCTGCGCGGCGCCGGAGGTGCCCGGGAGCACGACGCTGCGCTGGCCGCTCTGGAACAGGCCGAAGCGCCGGTAGATCTCCTCGAGGTATTGCAGGACCGACTGGCCCTTGGATTTGCAGAAGGCGGCCAGCTCGGCGAACACGGTGGCCGCGCTGATGCCGTCCTTGTCGCGCACCGACTTGCCGAGCGTGTAGCCGAGCGCCTCCTCGTAGCCCATCACGAGCTCGGCGCCCTCGGCCTCGAGCTGCAGGGCGCGGTTGGCTATCCACTTGAAGCCGGTCAGCGTCTCGGCGTAGCGGACCCCGAGCGCCGCGGCCATGCGCGAGAGCAGCGAGGAGGAGACGATGGTCGTGACCACCGCGCGCTCGGCGCCGCCGGGCTTCTCGGTGAGCAGGTAGTAGGCGAGCAGCGCGCCGACCTGGTCGCCGCTGAGCTGCACGTGGTGCCCGGGGGCGTCGCGGGCGGCGATGGCGAGCCGGTCGGAGTCCGGGTCGTTGGCGATGACCAGATCCGCGTCGCGCTCGGCCGCCAGGCTCAGGGCGAGATCGAGCGCGCCCTTCTCTTCGGGGTTCGGGAACCGCACGGTGGGGAAGCGGCCGTCCGGCTCGAACTGCGCCTCGACGATGGTCACCCGGGTGAAGCCCGCCTGCGAGAGCGCGGCGCGGGTGAACCTCCCGCCGACTCCGTGCAGCGGGGTGTAGACGATCTCGACTTCGCGCGAGACCTCCGGGTGCAGCAGCAGCTTGCGGATCTCGCCGAGGTAGCGGGCCTCCATCTCGGCGCCCAGCGACCGGACGAGGCCCGCCTCGCGCGCCTCGTCGAGCGGGGGCATCGGCAGGGTGAGCAGCGGGCCGACCTTGTCGATCTCGGCGCTGATCCCCTTGTCGTGCGGCTGGAGGATCTGCGCGCCGTTCTCCCAGTAGACCTTGTAGCCGTTGTATTCGGGCGGGTTGTGGCTGGCGGTGACCATGATGCCGGCGGCCGCGCCGAGCTGCGAGACCGCATAGGGCACCAGGGGCGTGGGGACCATCGTCTCGTAGAGGTGGACGAGGATCCCCGCGCCGGCGAGCGTCGAGGCGGCCTCCTCGGCGAACTCCCGGCTCATGCGCCGGGCGTCATGCCCGACGACCACGCCGCGGGTGGCGGCGTTCTCGACCATCGCCTCGAGGTAGGCGCCCAGCCCCGCGGTCGCGCGGCGCACCACCGCGCGGTTCATGCCCATCGGGCCCGCGCCGAGCACCCCGCGCAGGCCCGCGGTGCCGAACTCGAGCTGTCCCGAGAAGCGCTCGGCGAGCTCTTCGTGCGCGCCCTGGGCGAGCAGCGCCTCGAGCTGCCCGCGGGTCGCCGGGTCGGGATCCTCGGCGATCCACCCCTTCACCTTCTCTCGCAGTTGTTGGTCCATGCTGTGTCTCCAAGGTTGGAAGGCCGCGGATACTAACCGGCCCGGCAGGTCGAGTGGAACCGCGGCTTGCGCAGCGGGCGCCGGCTGGCAAGCCGCCTGGGGCTCGGCGGGCACCAATTGTTTCGTTCCGGACATGCGCTCGCCTATAATCGGGCCGCTCGTCGTGTGTCCGACAGGGACCCTGCTGTCTCAAGGGAGACAGGGCGGCGAGCCCGAGCCCTCCACCATGAAAAAGAACTTCATCCTCGATACCAACGTCCTGCTGCACGACCCGCGCGCGCTGTTCGCCTTTGACGACAACAACGTCATCATCCCCATCTACGTCATCGAAGAGATCGACCAGTTCAAGCGCGACCTCTCCGAGCTCGGGCGCAACGCGCGTCAGGTCGCGCGCTTTCTCGACGGCTTCCGCTCGGAGGGCACGTTGGGCGATGGGGTCAAGCTGCCCGAGGGCGGGCTGTTGCGCGTGGTCTTCACCGAGCGCGAGCTGCCCCCGGAGATGGTGAGCGGCCACAGCACCGACAACCGGATCATGGCGGTCGCCATCGACACCCGCGACAGCTATCCGGACACCCCGGCCATCTTCGTCACCAAGGACGCCAACCTGCGCATCCGCGCCGACGCGCTGGGGTTGAAGGCCGAGGACTATGACGCCGAGCGGGTCGAGATCAACGACCTCTATACCGGCTACCTCGAGCTCCCGGTGCCCGGTGCCCTGGTCGACAGCCTCTACAAGAACGGCGAGGCCGACCTCGACCTGCCCGACCACTATCCGAACCAGTTCGTCATCCTCAAGGACGAGCAGAACCCCTCGCACTCGGCGCTCGCCAAGTTCTCGCCCTCGCGCGGACCGAACAAGGTCGTCCTGGTGCTGCGCTCCTCGAAGGACGGGGTCTGGGGCATCCGGCCGCGCAACATGGAGCAGACGCTTGCCCTCGATCTGTTGCTCAACGACGAGGTGAAGCTCTTGACCATCGTCGGCAAGGCGGGCACCGGCAAGACCCTGCTGGCGATCGCCGCCGGGCTGCAGAAGACGATGGAGGAGCAGTACTTCCAGAAGCTGCTCGTCTCGCGCCCCATCTTCCCGCTCGGCCGCGACATCGGCTTTTTGCCCGGTAGCGTCGAGGAGAAGCTCAACCCCTGGATGCAGCCCATCTTCGACAACGTCGAGTTCCTGATGAACCTGTCGCGTTCGGACAAGAAGTCCGGCCGCGGCTACCACGAGCTGATGGACCTGGGCATCCTCGAGATCGAGCCGCTCACCTACATCCGCGGCCGCTCGATCCCGAACCAGTACATCATCGTCGACGAGGCCCAGAACCTGACGCCCCACGAGGTGAAGACCATCGTCACCCGCGTCGGCGACAACACGAAGATCGTGCTGACCGGCGACCCGTACCAAATCGACAACCCCTACGTCGACTCGACCAACAACGGCCTGGTGCACGTGGTCAACCGGTTCAAGAAGGAGAAGATCGCCGGTCACATCACCATGACCAAGGGCGAGCGCAGCTCCCTGGCCGAGCTGGCGGCGAACCTGCTATAGACCGCGGCCGGAGGTCACAGGGCGCATGAGCGAGACCGAATTCCTGGCCAGGCTTTACCGCGGAGCGGAGCGCCGAGCCCCGGGCAGCGACGACATTTCCAGGCGCATCGCCGCGCTGTGCGGGCTGACCGCCGGCTCGAAGGTGCTCGATCTGGGCTCGGGCTCCGGCCCGACCGCGCGGCTGCTCGCCAAGGAGCACGGCTGCGAGGTGACGTGCGTCGATCTCGATGCCCAAGCGCTCGACAGCCTGATGGAGGCCGCGCGGCGCGACGGGGTCGAGGCGCGCATCACCCCGGTCCAGGCCGACATGCGCGAGGTCGACCTGCCCGAAGGCGGTTTCCGCTGCGTGGTCTGCGAAGGCAGCGTGCGGTTTCTCGGCCCCTCGCTCGAGGAGGCCTCGCGCAGAGTGCGCCGCTTGCTCGAGCTGGACGGGCGGCTTGCCATCACGACCGCGGCGCGCGTCGGGCGCGTGTTGCCGTCGGCGGTCGCCGCGTTTTACCAGAGCCGGGGCGAGAAGCTGCTCTACCCGCGCGAGCTGTCGACCGCGCTCGAGCGCAGCGGATTCGAGCCGTTGGCGGCCGAAGCCTTCTCCGATGCGCTCGTGGACCAGTACTACCGTTTCGTCGAGAGCGCTCTTGAGCGCCTCGCCGACCCGGACGGTGGCGAGCAGGCCGCCCAGCTCAAGCGCGAGATAGAGGTCTTCCGGCGTGAGGGCGGCCGTTCTGCCATCAACATCGTCCTCCACGTCTCACGGCGCAGGGAGCCGGGCGAGCGCCCGAGGCCAACGCGCGGCGGGGCCTAGGGCGTGAAGCGCAAGGCTGGGCACCTGCTCGCGTGCCTCGGGGTGTGGGCCGCCCCGGCCTTTGCGGCCGAGCCCGCGCCGGCACCCGCGGCCTGGGTCACGGCAAAACAAGCGGTCGAGCGCCCGGCTGAGCCTGAGAAGAGCGCCACGGGGGCGGCAGAGCCCGCGGCGGCGCTCAAGGCGGGCGCCGAAGCGAGCGGCGAACAGCCCGCGGCCGCAGGCCCGTGCGAGCCGTTCGAGCAGAGGCTCGCCCGGCGTGTCGAGTGGCTCAGGGCGCGCCGGCAGGAGCAGTTCGAGCGCGGCGGTCCGCCCGATCCGGCCAAGGGGATCCCGAGCGCCATCGCGCTCTGGTGTCAGGAGCATCCAGGGGACGAGGACTGCAAGCGGGGCGGGGTCACCATCGAGCTGCGCCCCGAGGAGCTCGCCTGGAATCCGGAGAAGACCCCGGAGGACTACGACGCGCACGTCCTCCTGATGAAGCGCGAGCTGAATCAGTGCCGGCGCAAACAGGCGCGCGGTAGGTAGAGAAGCGTCTTGCCTGCGGCGGTTGCTTCGAGGAGCGCGCCCTGGCGGCGCTGCGCGGCTACTCGCTTGTGCCCGCGGGTGAGCTGCTCGAGCCTTTGGCGCTCGAGTCGCAGCAAGAGTTGCCTGTCTTGTGAAGGCCGCGGCCTCTTGACGAGTGCCCCTCGACAAAGCGCGAGCCTCACGGTGCCTTACAGCACGAGCGCCCAGTCGCCGAAAGCCTGAGGAGACCGAGCGGCCGGTGTCGGAAATGGCGCTAAGGGGCGCGAAGGCTCCGGGCGATCTCGACGAGCGTCTCGCTCATCTCCCGCGCACTCGAGGGGCGTTCCTTCGGCTCTTTTGCCAGGCAGCTCAGCACGAGCTTGGCGAGTGGGCCAGGCAGGTCGGGCCGCATCGCCCGCGGGTCGGGCGCGGGGGTGTTCACGTGGTGGAAGAGCGCCGCGTTCGGCTCGAACGGCGGCCGGCCGGTCAGGCACTCATAGAGGACCGCGCCGAGCGCGTAGGTATCGGTCCAGCCGCCGATCCCCTCGCCCTTGATCTGCTCGGGGGCCATGTAGACCGGGGTTCCGATCACCGTCGCCTGGCGAGGCCCCGAGGTGGCGCCCTCGCGCATCAGGTGGGCGACCCCGAAGTCCATCAGCTTGGCCTGGCCGTCTTCGGCGACGAGGATGTTCTCCGGCTTGACGTCGCGATGGACGATCTTGCGGCCGTGAGCGTAATCGAGCGCCGCGGCGACCTGGGAGATAAGGCGCAGGGCCTGCGCCAGCGGAGGCGCTGCTTGCTGGAGTCGGGTGCGCAGGTCGTCGCCGTCAACGAGCTCCATGACGAGGTAGGGCGCGCTCCCCTCGAGGCCCGCGTCGAAGAGGGTGACGATGTTCTGGTGGATAAGCTGGGCGACCGCGCGCGCCTCGCGCAGGAAGTACTCGCGGATGCGCGGGTCGGCGCCCGCTTGCTTCTCGAGCACCTTGATGGCGACGGTGCGCCTGAGTTGCTGGTCGAGGGCGCGGTAGACCACTCCCATCGCCCCGCGGCCGATCTCCTTCTCGACTGCATAGCGCGGCGGCACGCCGTCGTAGCGCGACTGCCCGAGCGAGCCGGCCGGCGACATCGAGGTGACCGCTGCAAACGGGCCGCCCCACTCCGGCGGGAGAGCCGAGGCCGAGGAGATGTCGCCTGTCAGCGGAATCGGCGGCGGTCCGGCGGGGACCGCCGGCTCGAGGCGCGCGCGCAGCAGTCGCAGCCGCAGCGAGGCGTCGCGGTACTCGGAGTTGAGCGCGGCGACCTCTTCGAGGCTGGTGATGGCTTCGCGAAGGCGCCCCAGAGTCTCGAAGGCGCGCGCGAGGCCATAGAGTGCGTCAATGCGGGCGACCCCGGGCGAGGAGCTGTCGAGCAGGGAGGAGAAGTGCTCGATGGCTTCCTCGTAGTCATTGGCGGCCATGCAGGCGCGAGCGAGCAGGAAGCGTCCGAGCGGCGAGAGGCGGGTCGCGCGCGCGAGCAAGGATCTGGCCTCGTCGGGCTTGCCGAGATCCAGGAGTGCCTGCGCCGCGCCCTCGTAGTCGCCGCGGCCGGCGAGCACCTTGGCCCTCTGCGTCAGGTCGCCCGACTCGGCGAGCAGAACCGAAGCGCGGTGCTCCTCGCCGTGAGACTGCAGCAGCGCGGCGGCATCGCGCGGGCGGCCCTGCTTGCACAGCAGCTCGACCGCCTCGTCGAGCAGGCGCGCGTCGATGAGCACCTGGACGGCCCCGTCGACATCCGCGGCGCCCAGCAGCAGCTCCGCGGCCGCCTGGGCATTGCCGGCGCGGGCGTAGATGGCCGCGGCTGCCCTCGGGTCCTGGGCTTCGCGCAAGAGCTGGACGGCGCGCTCGGTTTCGCCCGCCTTCTCGAGCAGGGCGGCGGCGCGGCGCTTGTCGCCACCCTGATTGCAGGCGCGCGCGGCGGACTTGAAGTCCCCGGCCTTCTCGAAGAGGTCGGCGGCGCGTCCGTGCTGACCGTGCCATTGCAGAAGCTGGGCGGCGCTGGCGACGTTGGAGGCCCGAAGCAGCAGCTTGACGCCGCCGTCGATGTCGCCACCGATCGCGAGAGCCTCGGCAGCTCCGGTCAGGTCGTTACACCGCTCGAGGGCGAGCGAGGCCTGGGCGGACAGATCGCGGCGCCTCTGCGGATCGGTCTCGCGGCGAGCGCATTCGGCTCGGGCGACAGCGGCCGCGCGCAGCTCGCCGACCCGCTCGTAGAGGGCCGCGGCCTCGAGGTGCTTGCCCATGGCTGCCGCCGCGCGCGCCTCCTGCAAGCGCGACGCTCGGGCATCCTCGGCATTGCCCGCCTGCTCGAAGAGGTCGGCGGCGAGCCGATGCTCCCCGACCCCGCGTGCCAGCTCGGCGAGTGCTGAGGCGCGAGCCCGGTCCTCGAGCGCGCGACAGTCGCCGAGCAGCTTCGCGCCGGCCTTGACGGCGTCAGAGTCGCCGCCGCGAAGGGCCTCGATGGCGGCGTCAAAGCTCTCGAGCCGAATCAGGAGCTCGAGCGCGTGCTTGCGCTCTCCGGCCTTGGCGAAGAGCTCGGCCGCCCGCACAGACTCGCCTGCTCGCTCCAAGAGAGCGGCTGCGCCCTTGAGGTCACCCCACTCGAGGTGGGCTGAGGCCTTCTTGAGCAGCCCTCTGCGGCGCTTCGCGCGCGCGACGAAAACGCTCGCGAGCAGCGAGACGGCGATTGCGATGACGGCAGCGACCATGGGCTCCATCGCGGGCGGCTAACCTCTCGAAGACTCGAACGGCCACTTGTATCACCGTGGGCGCCTGCGGCAGAAGGGGAACGTGCGGAGTCGCACAGTTTTGCCCAGGTGCCAAATCAGAAGGCCCCGGGCCAAGACGCGATGTCAGGGTCGAAGGTGCGTCGCGGGCCACGAGCGGGGCACGAGCGGGTCAGCAAAGGGGGGCCTTTCCTGGACCTCGGCTGCGAATCGGCCGCCCTCAGCGCCGGACGGTGTCTCGGAAAGCGCTACCTTGAGGTTAGGTGCTGCCGCCCGGTTCCGAGGAGCCGATGGGCGTGCCGGGCAGGTAGCGAGGGGCCTTGGCAGGAAAGCCGTCGGCAGTCGTGTCGAGTCACCTCGGGGAGCGCAGGCCTCATGATGGCCAGGGCTCCCCGCGGTCGACTCTCGGCCGTCGGCTCTCGATTGCCGCCGAGCCTGTCCGAGGACAGCAAAGGCATTCCCGCCAGCCGGGGCGAGGGGATAGGCGAGCGGCATCAGGTGGCCGCTCCGAGAGGACGGGACGGGGCCAGGAGGCGCGGTCCGTTCTCGGCTTGGCTCAGAGCTTCAAGGCGGTTGCGAAGTCGAGCAGCTCCACTGACTCCTTCCACATCGAAAAGCGCACGTAGTCGCGGTAGCCCTCGGCGTCGCCGCCAACCTGGAAGGGAATCTTGTGGTCGCTGCGGATCTCCACGTCGTCCGCCAGGAAGTCGTGCATGCCCTCGGGAAACCAGTGGCCCGTCCAGATATGCGGATAGAGGTTCGTGAGGATGGAGGGGATCGACACGTTGGCGATGCGCAGGTGCATCATCCCGCGCCGGGTGCCGGCGAAGGGGAAGAGCTTGAAGTCAAAGCCGTAGAAGGGGACCGTGCTCGCTGCCGCCATCAGGGCGGGGCCGCGGTAGAGGACCGCGCCCGGGCCCATCGGGCTGCCGACCGGGCGACCGTCACTTCCCAACCGATACGCGAGGCCGCGGCTGCGCACCTCGATATTGGGTCGGGGCTTGCCCGCGTAGGAGGGGATGGAGCGCAGGCCGATGGCCGCCGCATAGCCGCCGGCGCCCTCGAGCACCTTGCGCAGCGGGCCGCGCGCTGCCCGCTTGGTCTCGACGTAGTGGTTGAGGATGGCCGCGTCGACGCCGACGCCGAGGAACGGAGCGCGCTTGCCCTCGGTCGCTACCAACTCGAGCCGCAAAGAGCCCGAGACCTCGCCGGCGCGGGCGCGCAGCACGTCGTCGAGGATGCCGTCGCCGCCCGAGGCGCCGCAGACGCTCGCGAGCGCGTTGCCGGTGCCCAGCTTGAGGATGCCGAACTTCGGCGGCCGCGGTCCGGCGAACGGGTTGCCGGCCCGCCGGCGCTCGATGACGTTGTAGATCTCGTTGAGGAAGCCGACGAAAGTGCCGTCTCCGCCGCCGGTGAAGACCACCTGGTAACGCCGGTCGACCACGGTCTCGGCGACCTCGCGGGCCTCCTCGAAGGTGCGGGTCAGGTAAAGATCGCCCTCGGGCACGACGTGCGACAGGGTGCGGCGTACCTTTTCGTCGACCCGCTTGGCGTTGGCGTTGAGCAACACCGCGACGCGGGGCTCGGCTTCGCGCAGCTCGACCGGCACCAACTTGAGGTCGGGCTCGGGGCGAATCGGGTGCACGTACATGGCTCCTCCTCGCGACAGACGCGAAACCACTCGTGCTCGGAGGGGATGCAGGCCGGGTGCCATTTATGACGCGCTGTGCCGGAGGAGACAAACCTCAATGGATAAGCGGGCTTAGCAGGTTGTCGGATGGCCGCCTACAGGCGTTCGGGAAGGGGGCCGTCGACGCGCTCGGGTGGCAGGGGTGCGAAGCGCGCTACGCGCCCGCGAGCCGGCCGGCCCTGGCCAAACCGTCAGCGAATCCGGGGCCCTTGGATCGATAGGGCGCGTTTGACAAGGGCAAGGGGGTGGTTAGGTTAGAGGCGCTCTTGGGGTATCCAGAAACTCTCAATAAATTCCGGAGGATAAGGTGGCAAAGATCATCGGCATCGACCTCGGCACCACCAACAGCGTGGTGGCGGTGATGGAGGGCAAGGACCCGGTTGTCATTACCAACGAGGAGGGTTCGCGGCTGACTCCGTCCGTGGTCGCGTTTACCAAGGACGGCGAGCGGGTGGTCGGCCAGGTCGCCAAGCGCGGGGCCATCTTGAATCCCGAGCGCACCATCTACTCGATCAAGCGCTTCATGGGCCGTCGCTTCGACGAGGTGGGCGAGGAGATGAGGCTCGTCCCCTATCACATCGTGCGCGGCCCGAACGGCGACGCGCGCGTCGACATCGACGGCAAGCAGTTTAGCCCCCCGGAGATCGGCGCCCAGGTGCTGCTCAAGCTCAAGCGGGCCGCCGAGAACTACCTCGGCCAGAAGGTGACCGAGGCGGTCATCACCGTGCCGGCCTACTTCAACGACTCGCAACGCCAGGCGACCAAGGACGCGGGCGAGATCGCCGGGCTGACCGTGCGGCGCATCGTCAACGAGCCGACCGCCGCAGCGCTCGCCTACGGCCTCGACAAGAAGACGAACGAAAAGATCGCCGTCTTCGACTTCGGCGGCGGCACCTTCGACATCTCGATCCTCGAGGTCGGCGAGAACGTCGTCGAGGTCATCGCCACCAACGGCGACACGCACCTGGGCGGCGACAACCTCGACCAGCGGGTCATGGAGTGGCTGATCGCCGAGTTCAAGAAGGACACCGGCATCGACGTCTCCAAGGACAAGATGGTGCTGCAGCGCCTGAAGGAGGCGGCCGAGAAGGCGAAGATCGAGCTCTCCTCGACGACCGAGACCGAGGTCAACCTGCCGTTCCTGACCGCCGACGCGACCGGGCCCAAGCACCTGAACATCAAGCTGACCCGCGCCAAGCTCGAGGCGATGTGCGACGACCTCTTCGAGCGTGCCTTCGAGCCGACGCGAAAGGCGCTTGCCGACTCGAAGCTCGCCCCGAAGGAGATCGACGAGGTCGTCCTGGTGGGCGGCTCGACCCGCCTGCCGAAGGTCCAGCAGATGGTCAAGGACTTCTTCGGCAAGGAGCCCAACCGCACCGTCAACCCCGACGAGGTCGTCGCGGTGGGCGCCGCGGTGCAGGCGGGCGTGCTCTCGGGCGAGGTCAAGGACATCCTGCTGCTCGATGTGACCCCGCTGTCGCTCGGCGTGGAGACCCTCGGGGGCGTGATGACCCGGCTCATCGAGCGCAACACGACCATCCCGACCCGAAAGGCCGAGGTCTTCTCGACCGCGGCCGACAATCAGACCACCGTCGAGATCAACGTGCTGCAAGGCGAGCGCGAGTTCGCCCGCGACAACCGCTCGCTCGGCCGCTTCCACCTCGAGGGCATCCCGCCCGCGCCGCGTGGCCTGCCGCAGGTCGAGGTGACCTTCGACATCGACGCCAACGGCATCCTGCACGTGGCGGCGAAGGACCGGGCGACGAACAAAGAGCAGAAGATCACCATCACCCACTCCTCGGGCCTGGCCAAGGACGAGGTCGAGAAGATGGTCGCCGACGCGAAGTCGCACGAGGCCGAGGACAAGGCCAAGCGCGAGGTCGCCGATCTGCGCAACCGTGCCGAGCAGCTCGCCTATCAGATGGAGAAGCTGATCAAGGACAACAAGGACAAGCTCGCCGAGCCGACCGTCAAAGCCGTCCAGGAGGGGATCGACGAGGTCAACAAGGTCAAAACGAGCGAGGACCGCGCGGCCATCCAGGCGGCGGTGGAGAAGCTCGAGAAGGCGAGCCACGCGGCGGCCGCCGAGCTCTACAAGAGCGCCGCGCCCGAGGGTGCTGCGGCCGCAGGCCCGACCGGCCCAGAGGCTGGCCCTGCGGCCGAGGAGAAGAAGGAGGACGTCGTCGACGCGGAGTTCCGGCCGAGCTAGGGCGCGCAAGCTCAGATGAGTGCAGCCGCGAAGCGGCACCCGGCGCAGGCTCGGGTGCCGCTTTGCTTTCGAGTGCCGAGGTGCCGGCGAACGCTCTGAGGCGCGGTCATCGCTCGCGTAGGAGTCCTCGCCATCTCTTTCAGCCGCCCTTGGGCTCCTTCGGGCACCTTTTCGAGGCCGGATCGGCCCGGGAAGGGCCTTGGCTGGCCCGTAGAGCGATCTTGACCCTCCAGGCTTGCTTCAATAGCGCTGGGGTTCGAACGGCCGCTCTGGGGCCATCCTGGCGCTCTGCGGGCCCCTTCCTGAGGTCTCGAAGCAGGCCGGCAAACGCCTGTAAAGACAGTGGTAACTCGCCCCGGGCGGGCCGAGGCGGAGAAGGCTCTCTCGACGGCTGTTCAGCCCACCGTTGTTCGAGGGAGGGGATACCGGGCCCGAACCCCTGCGGGCTCTCACCCGACCTCGCTCGCCCGTGCCCCCTGTGCCCGTGCGCGGTCCTCGGGTCAGCTCCTGCGGCAGCTCGAGACCTCTGGACCCGCCTGCCGCAAGCTTGCTCTGGCAGTTGCTCGCGCTCGTTGACACCGCGACGGGCCTTTCGCAATCATCCCGCGCCATGCTCGCCTACAAGGTCGTCGAAACCAGCACCGTCACCGATGAGTCGCTCGAAGAGATCATCAACGAATGGGTCCACAAGGGTTGGGCCTACGACGGCGTGCAGTTCGCCATGCGCGAGCAAAGCAAGCGCCCGGCGATGGCTTTTCTGCTCTTCACCCGGCAAGAGCCTGACGCCGCGGAACAAGGCTAAACGGCGAGGCGTTGACAGTCCGAGCGCGGTGGCCACAGAATCCGCGCCTTCTTGTGCCGGCGCTCGAGGGGGAACGACCCGACGCCGGGCTGGAGGTAGGGACGGGACCGCAAGAACGTCTCTGTGAGCTTGAGCGAAGAGCCTCCCAACCCAACCCGCTCCGGGCGCCTTCACGGCGGTCCGTTCGGGCGACTGTTCAGCGCCCGCCCCGAGGGCTCGGTCTATCCGAAGGCTGAGCCGCTGCCCCGCCTGCTCGCGCGGGTAACCGACTTTATTCTGGCGGCGCTGCTCGTCGTGACCGCAGGGCTGCCCGGCGGCATCCTGGCCGTGCTCTATCTGCTGTTCGCCGACGGGTTGTTCCGCGGGCAGTCGCCGGGCAAGAGGCTGCTCGGCATCAAGGTGATGCACCTGCCGTCCCGGCGCGAGGCCGATTTCAGAGAGTCGGCGCTGCGCAACTTTCCCTTCGCCCTCGCGATGCTGCTGCGGCTCGTGCCGGGCTGGGGCGACCTTCTCTTCGCGGTGGCCGGCGCTGCCACGGTCCTCTCCGAGGGCGTTCGCGTGCTCGCCGACAAGCTCGGCCTGCGCTTGGGCGATCTCTTCGCGAGCAGCCAGGTCGTCGACACCAAGGTCCTCGCCGTTCAGCGACCCAAGCTCGAGGCGGTGCGCTCCGGTCCTTCGCAGCTTCGTGGAGCCGCTCGCGCCTCGCTCGGCTCCTCGACCTCAACTCGACAAGCGGTTTGATTCGCCGCTCGGGGCGCGCTGCCCCGACGGCACGTGGGAGCACCCGATGCGCATCGCCCTGACGCACAACCTTCGGCTCAGCGACAACGAAGAGGAAGCCGAGTTCGACACCGAGGAGACCGTCGACGCCCTCGCCTCGGCCATCGAGAGGCTCGGCCACCGGGTCGAGAGGGTGGAGGTCTCCGGCCCCGCCTCGCGCACCGTCTCCAGGCTCGAGGCCTACGTCCCGGACCTGATCTTCAACACCGCCGAGGGCCGCCGCGGCCGCTTCCGCGAGGCGTTCTACCCGGGGCTGTTCGAGGAACTGGGCATCGCCTACACCGGCAGCGATCCGTACGTGCTCGCCGTCACGCTCGACAAGCAGATCACCAAGCTGTTGCTACGCCAGCACGGCATCCGAACCCCTGTCTGGCAGTTCATCGAGCCGGGCCAGGAGGCCGACCCGACGCGCTTTCATTTCCCGGTCATCGTCAAGCCGAACTTCGAGGGCTCCTCCAAAGGCATCACCACCGACTCGGTGGTCGACGAACCGGCGCTGCTGGCTGGGGTGGTGGCCGCCAAGCTCGCGAAGTATCCGGCCGGCGTGCTCGTCGAGGAGTTCATCGCAGGCCGCGACATCGCCGTGTCGCTGCTCGAGGGCGTCGCCAAGGAGCGGGGCGGGGTGCTCGCGCCGATCGAGTACGAATACGAGGCGCGCCAAATAGGCCACAGCCGCGTGCGCATCTATGACTACAGCCTCAAGACCTCGCCCGATGCGCAGGTCACCGTGCGCGCCCCCGCGCAGCTCGACCGCGGCACCGGCGACAAGCTGCAGAAGACCTCGCGGAGGATTTTCGAGATTCTCAACTGCCGGGACGTCGGGCGCATCGACTACCGCGTCTCCGACGAAGGCGAGATCTACTTTCTCGAGATCAACGCGCTGCCGTCGCTGCAGCCGGGCGCCGGACTCTACGCGGCCGCGGGCCTCGAGGGGCTGCACTTCGACGGCGCTCTCGGAGCGATCATCGACAGCGCGGCCAGGCGCCAAGGACTCAAGGACCCGAATCGCAGCCGCGCCAAGCCGCCGCGCAAGTCCGGGCCGCTGCGCGTGGGCTTTGCCTTCAACGTCAAGCGCGTGCGGCCCGAGGCCGACGGCTCGCACGACGACGAGGCCGAGTACGACAGCCCGACGACGCTGCAGGCGATTCGCGAGGCCATCGCCAGCTATGGCCATGAGGTGATCGATCTCGAGGCCAACTCGGAGATGCTCGCCAAGCTCGCCTCCTCGGGCGTCGACGTCGTCTTCAACATTGCCGAGGGCCTGCGCGGCCGCACCCGCGAGGCGCACGTCCCGGCGCTCTGCGAGCTGCTCGACATCCCGTACACCGGCTCGGACCCGGCGACGCTGTCTATCGCGCTCGACAAGGGCTTGGCCAAGCGCGTCGTGCGCCAGGAGGGCGTCTACACACCGGCCTTCATGCTCATGAGCACCGGCAAGGAGCGCCTGCCGAAGGACATGAAGTTCCCGATGATCGTGAAGCCGGTCGCCGAGGGCTCATCGAAGGGGGTCATGTCCAAGAGCGTGGTGACCACCGAGCAGGAGCTGCGCGAGGCGGCGCGCGAGATGGCTGCCAAGTACCGCCAGCCCGCGCTCGTCGAGGAGTACATCACCGGCCGCGAGTTTACCGTCGGCCTGCTTGGCGAGCGGCGCCCGCGCGTGCTGCCGCCGATGGAGATTGTCTTCACCGACAAGACCGACCCGCTGCCTGTCTACAGCTTCGAGCACAAGCTCGCCTCGACCGAGTTGGTCAAGTACGAGGTGCCGGCCAAGCTCGAGCCGGCGATCGCGCGCAAGATGCAGGACGCTGCGCGCGACGTTTTCACCATCCTCGGCGCCCGCGACGTGGCGCGCATCGACTTTCGCCTCGATGCGAGCGGCAAGATCTACTTTATCGAGTGCAACCCGCTGCCGGGCCTCACCCCGGGCTGGAGCGACCTGTGCCTGATCGCCGAGGCGACCGGCATGGACTACCGCACCCTCATCGGCGAGATCCTCGCCGGCGCTATCCGCCGCTACAAGGAGCGCGAGCGAGAGCGTCGGGTCGCCAAAGCCGAAGGCTCGATTCGCCACGCGAACGGCAGCGCCAACGGACACGCGGCAAGCCCCCCGGCGAGCGCTGCCGTGGCCTCAGCCAGCCAAGCGGTGGCGAGCGGGCCGGGCGCTGCCGGTGGGCCGCATGGCCACGGCGCAAGCGTTGCGACTGCGCCTCAGGGGGGCACAAGTAGGCCGTGCTCGGGCTCGGCTCAAGGCATCGCCAACGCCGCCCCTGCCGACCCCCACCAGGCGAAGCTGGACTAGGTCGCCGGCCGCCAGGATGCGGCCGGCTCGCGGTTGCTGGCGGTCGATAGCAAGACGACACGGCCCGGTCCATGGGCGCGCCGGCAGCGGTTTGCTGCGGAAACTGCGCCGCGTCGAAGACAGAGGCGGGCGCGCTGCCGCCCCGGAGTATCCTCGAGGCCATGAGCGAGCTGTTTTCCCCCAGGATGCAAGGACCGCGGTTTCGGGCGCGCGAGCTCGGCGTCTCGCTCGGGCGCTTCAAGCCCGGGCGCTACAACGCCATCACCGACGTGGCCGGAGTGCTCGTCGGCCACTCGACCATCCAGCGTGGCGCCGGCGCGCTGAAAGCGGGCCGCGGCCCGGTGCGCACCGGCGTGACGGCCATCCTCCCGAACCAGGGCAACATCTTTGACGAGCGGGTCGTCGGCGGCGGCTTCGTGCTCAACGGGGCGGGCGAGGTCTCGGGCCTGACGCAGGTGATGGAGTGGGGACTCATCGAGACGCCCATCTTCCTGACCAACACCCTGTCGGTCGGCGCGGTCTCCGACGCGGCGGTCAAGTACATGGTCGAGCGCTACCCGGGCATTGGGGACGAGCACGACGTGATCATCCCGCTGGTCGGCGAATGCGACGATAGCTGGCTCAACGACATCGCCGGCCGCCACGTCAAGGAGAGCCACGTCTACGAGGCCATCCAGACCGCCACCGACGGCCCGGTCGCCGAGGGCAACGTGGGCGGGGGCACCGGGATGATCTGCTGTGACTTCAAGGGCGGCATTGGCACCTCGAGTCGCAAGCTGCCTCTGGTCGCGGGCGGCTACACCATCGGCGTGCTGGTGATGGCCAACTTCGGCAAGCGCCACAACCTGCGCATCGGCGGCCTGCCAGTCGGCGAGATGCTCGAGGAGCGCTATCAGCGCATGCCGCGCCGGCAGACGAGCTACGGCTCGATCATCACGGTCGTCGCCACCGACGCGCCGCTGCAGACCCATCAGCTCAACCGGCTCGCCAAGCGCGCCGCGTTGGGCATCGGTCGGGTCGGCTCCTATGCGGCCCACGGCTCGGGCGAGATCATCCTGGCCTTCTCGACGGCCAACAAGATCCCGCGGCGCACCGGCAAGATGGTCTATCGGCTCAAGATCCTCCTGGACGCGCGCCTGGACCCTCTCTACGAGGCGGTCATGGAGGCGACCGAGGAGGCGATCCTCAACGCCCTTTGCATGGCGCGGGACATGGAGGGGGTCAACGGCAACTCCTGCCCGGCGCTGCCTATCGCCGAGGTCAAGACCTGGCTCGAACGCTTCCGGTCCGCCCTGCCGAGAGGGCGGCTGGTCGAGACGGCTCCGCCGAAGCCATCGGACAAGTCGGCAGATGTCAAGGTGTCGGCGGCGAGGCCTACCTTCGTGCGCGGTGCCGAGGGGATGGCCGTCCCCGTGCGAACGCCCGCGCTGCGAGAAGGCGAGGCCAAAGGCGCACGCCGCTCGCTGCCTGAGGAGCCGAAGGTGGAGACGGGCAGGCGCAAGTCCGAGGTCACGGCAGCCGCGGGCGGGGGGACCCCTTCGACCGCGCCTGCTCCCGCTCCAGCGGCGGCGCCATCCGCGGCACCCGGAGCGGCTCCTGCGACCGAGCCGGCCGCAAGGCCTATCGCCCGGTCTCCCGAGTCACCGGCGGAGGGGAATGCGCTCGCGAGCCAGCAGAAGGCTTCGCAAGAGGGTGAGAAGCAGGGCTGAACCGGCCCGTGCTTGAAGGGGCCTCGGGCGGGGTTTCGGGCCCGCCGTGAGGGGGCGAGCCCCAGGCCGATCTACCCGAAATCCCGACGGTTTATGGCTCGCTCGGATGCCCCTGGAGGCGCTCTGGGACCCGGAGCGTCGGGGCCGGAGGTGAGGGCCGGTCCTCAGCATCGTGCGAGCGGCTGCGCCCTTGGCAACGCGAGGGATGTTGCACAGGCGCAAAAATTGAGGTAAAAACAGCTCCTTTTTCTCCAAAAGGAGTTCGGGGGAGCTGACGTTAGAGGATTTGGTCGGGGCCGGGCCGGCTGCCGCGATCGCTCCTCGTCCTGAGTTCTCTCTGGAGAAAAGGGCAAGGATCCGTGGTCTTTCTCGCTCGAGAGCGGGGCGCGGACCTTTCTTCAAAGACAGGGAACTCGGGAGGCGGGCTGGGACCCGCGGACCTCGGCATCCTCGCGCCGCGGCCCGTCGGGCCTCCGGTGACGCAGGCCGATGGTGTTGACCAAAGCGTACGGTCGCCCGGACGCGATCAGCAATTGGGCTCGGAGGTGAAGATGCCGCAGACCACTGGATTCACCGTTTGGCTCACGGGGATGAGCCTTTCAGGCAAGAGCACCCTCGCGAACAACCTCGCAGAGCGCCTGCGTGCTGCGGGCCGGAGCGTCGAGTTGATCGACGCCGATGAGCTTGCCTCGGTCCTCGCCGGCGGCCAGGGGACCAACAAAGAGGAGCGCAACCTCGTCACCCGCCGCATCGGCTACGTCGCTCGGTTGCTGACGCGCAACGACTGCGTCGCCGTCGCGGCCAATACCAGCCCGTACCGCGAAACCCGGGACGCGCTGCGCAAGGAGATCGGCCGCTTCATCGAGGTCTTCGTCGATTGCCCCACCGAGAAGCTGATGGAGCGCGACACGTCCGGTCGCTACAAGAAGGCACTCGCTGGGCAGCTTCCGAACTTCATCGGAGTGACTGATCCCTACGAGACCCCACAGCACGCCGAGGCTGTGCTGCGCACCGATCTCGAGACGGTCGAGGAGAGCGCCGCGAAGGTATTCCAGTCGCTCTACGACATCGGTTACCTCAAGCCCCACGAGATGGAAATCATCATGGGCAGGCGCGTGCGAAAGACGCGCGCGAAGGCGGCCAAGCCTACAAAGGCGCCGCCGAAGGCCCCCGCTGCGCGTGCAAAGGCCGCCGCACCGCCCAAGGCTGCCAAGCCTGCTCCCAAGGCGGCGAAGACCGTCAAGGAGGCGGTGAAGCGAGCCAAGCCCAAGCCCGCTCCGAAGGCGAAGCCTGCCGGCCCCGCGAAGGTCGCCAAGGCGGCCAAGCCAAAGACGGCCGTGCGGCAGCCCACCAAGGCCGTGAAGCTGGCGAAGGGAAAGCGCCGCTAAGAGCTCACCGGAGGCGCTGCCGCGAAGGGGCGGCCCAAGCGAATCTCCGGGCCGCCGCAGGCAGCAGCGCCGCTTTGTCCGAGCCTCGCCTCGAATCGCCACGCACCTGAGCCGTTGCGGGCCAGTCGAATCCCGGCTGCCCGCGCCGGCCCGTTGTCGGGCAGGAGTGGTCACTCGCGCATGGCCGATGGGCCTGCTTGCGGCGCGCGTTCTTGGGCGATGCTGTCCGGGGCGGATGCGCGGCCGGGGCCGCGCCGGCCTACCAGACGCCGAGGGCGCGGGCGTCCCGCGGGTCGACGCCGTGCTTGACGATGATCTCCCGGAGCCGGTCTTCGGCCTCCTGCAAGCTCCTCTCGGCCTGCTCCCAGGCCTCGGCGCGGAAGCGAACGTTGGCGGCGGTGCCGCGCTGATAGGCCTGCTCGTAGTCCTGAGCGGCCATCGACGCCTCGTCACGCGCCTCGCGGACGAGCCGGCGGGCGTGCGCGAAGAGCGGGTCGGCGCGGAGCTCGCCGAGATTGGCCCGCGCGCTGTCGCGCCGGCCCTGGGTCTGCAGATCCACCTGGTTTGGAGCCTGCTCCAGGCCCATCACGCACTCGTCGAGCTCGCGCAGCGCGGCGCGCGAACGCATCCCCAGGCAGCGCGCGGTGTGCTGCTGCCAGATTCGGCGGGCTCGCTCGGCGTAGCCTTCGGGCAAGGTCGGTGGCGCGTCGCCGCACAGCTTCTCGCCGTCGGCTCGGATCTGCCGGGCGCAGGAGATGTCGGCTCGCTCCTGCTCGCTGGTCGAGACCTCACCGAGCGCCTCGGGCGCGTCGGGGCTGTCGATGTCCCAGACCGTGTCGCGGGTCTCCGCGCTCTGAGCCACACAGCCGAATGCGAAGAGGCAGGAGAGAACGGCGCACCGCACGCAGTGCTCGTGACGCATGGTGGCTCCTTGGGAGGGAGGGCGAAGCGGCGCGCGGTTCACTTCTTCGTCGCGATCTGAGAAATAGGCGCGCCGACGGCCCGCTACGTTGGCATACGACCATGTCCAACCTCAAGCTCACGCTCGTCAAGGACCTCGCCCGCCACCTGCGCGCGGGTCACCCTTGGGTCTTCAAGCAGGCCATCGCCAAGGCGCCCAAGCTGCCCGCTGGCGCCATCGTCGACATCGTCGACCACGGCCGCTTCGTCGCCCGCGGCTACTTCGATCCCTATTCGCACATCGCCGTGCGCGTGCTCACCCGCGACGAGCGCGAGAGCGTCGACGCGGCCTTCTTTCGCCGCCGGCTCGCGCGCGCCCTGTCGCTGCGCGAGGCGCTGCTCGACAGGTCCGAGAGCGACTCGTATCGGCTCGTCCACGGCGAGGGCGACGGCCTGCCCGGGGTCATCGTCGACCTTTATTCGGGCTTTGCCGTGCTCAAGCTCTACTCGGCCGGCCTCACCCCGCACCGGGCGATCATCCTCGAGGCGCTGCGCGCGGTGGTCCCCGGACTGAAGGGGATCGTCGGCCGCGACGAGGTCGACTGCGAGCCGACCGAGGGCGAAGAGGGCCGGCCACAGGGAAGGACGCTGTGGGGCGAGGACGCCCCGGAGCTCGTCGCCATCCGCGAGAGCGGAGCGCGCTTTCTGGTCGACGTGCTCACCGGACAGAAGACGGGCTTCTTCCTCGACCAGCGCGACAACCGCCGGCTCGTGCGCGACCTGGCGCGCGGGCGCGAGGTCCTCAACTGCTTCTCGTACACCGGCGGCTTCTCGGTGAACGCGGCGCTCGGAGGCGCCAAGCAGGTGACCAGCGTCGACCTCGACGCCGACGCCATCGCCCTGGCGCGCCGCAACTTCAAGGAGAACGGCCTGCCTGCCGAGGCGCACGACTTCCTGGCGGCCGAGGTCGGCGAGGTGCTCAAGCTCTTCGCGGCCCAGGGCCGGCAGTTCGACCTGGTGATCCTCGATCCGCCCGCCTACGCCAAGAGCCAGCGCGCGGTCGAGGCCGCGGTCGCCGGGTACGCGAGCCTCAACCGGACCGCGCTCTCGGTGCTCAAGCCCGGCGGCATCCTCTGCACCTCGAGCTGCACCGCACGGGTCTCGGGCGAGGCCTTCCTCGGAGCGGTCAAGGAGGCCGGCTTCAATGCGGGCGTCGACCTGCAGCTCGTCCATCAGCGCTACCAGCCGCCCGACCACCCTGTGCTGCTGCAATTTCCAGAGGGCCGCTACTTGAAGTTCTTCGTCCTCTGGAGGGCGCAGTCGGGTCTTTGACAGCCATCCCGCCAGCCCTATTATCGACCGTCCATCGCGGGCCGGCACAACCACCAAAAGCAATGCGAGGCTCCATCATGAAGCGAAGCGTCATTCTCGGTCTGGCACTCATCGCCGGCGCGGCCTGCGGGCCTCAGCCGCTGACCGTCTGGAAGGTCTCGTTGTTCCGCGGAGAGGTCCCCGACTCCTGCTACAGGAACAGCATCCCGCCGGACGAGGAGCACCAGACCGGCGTGCAGCTCGACCTGGGCACCTGGGAGCTTTACGAGGGGCCGGAGGGCAAGTTCTTCCTCACCGGCGTGAAGGTGAACGGCGCCGCCAACCTGCCGAGCAACCAGACGCTCGAGGGCACCTTCCAGGACGACGTCTACACCTTCGACGTGACCGACACCGTTATCGACAAGCGCTACGACGGCGCGGCCGTCGTCACCGTTTCGGTGCAGACGACCATCAAGCTCACCGTCGACGGCGACACCTTCAGCGGCACTTGGACCCAGGCCGACAGCTACGGGTGCGCCGGAACTGCCTGCGAGGCGAACTTCAACCTCGAACACCCGAACTGCACCGTCACGCACCAGCTCAAGGGCGCCCGGGTCGAGGCCGAGAACCTGCACGTCCTCTAGTCTCGCGCGCCAGGTCTTGCCGCAGGCGGGAGCTCCGACCAGCGCGGAGCTCCCGCCTTGGTTTTGGGGCGGCAGCTCGGCACCCGGGCGGCCTCGCGTCCGAGTGTTGCCTCGCGCCCGCGGGTGCGTTCTGAGGAGTGCCCATGGTCTTGCGCGGACAGTTTCTCGAGCGGCCCACCGTCATCGCGTCGGCTGGCCTCTACCTCGACGCGCTCTCGCATCGCGGCGAGAAGCGGCCGGGGCTGCTCATCCTCGCGCCTCATCCGAGCCGCGGCGGAAGCATGGACTCGCCGGTCTGCGCCGAGCTCGCCTTCTCGGCCTCGCAGCGCGGGTACCCGACGCTGCGCTTCAACTACCGCGGCGTCGGCGCCTCGCAGGGCGCGCTGTCGGACAGGGCGGGCTGCGTCGAGGACGCGCGCGCCGCGCTCGGCCTGCTGCGCGAGAACGTCGGGCACGAAGAGAGCGTGGTCGTCGGCTACGACTTCGGCGCCGAGGTCGCCCTCGAGCTCGCGCTCTCCGGAGAAGCGCTCGAGGGGGTCGCGGTCATCGCCCCGGTCACCTCGGCCTATGACTTCTCACCGCTCGCGAGCCTGAAGGTGCCCGGGCTCGTCGTCGTCGGGCACAAGGACCCGCTGAGCGACCGGCGCGCGCTCGCGCAGCTCTGCCAGGGCTCGGGCGACGAGCTGGTCGTCATCCCCGGCGCCGATCATGTGTTCAGCGTGGGGCTGACCAGCGTGGGCCGGGCCGTCGCCGCGTTCCTCGCGGGCGAGCGGGCAGGCGAGGCCATCGGGTAAGCGAGGCGCGGGGGGAGGCCCGCTCGAGTCGCCCAGCTTACGCGCTCGCCACCCTACGGAAGACCCCGACCACGATGCCGAGCAGCGCGAGGTCGCGCGAGGCCTCGCGCTCGATGACGATGGGCTTCATCGACGGGTTGGAGGGCTGCAGCCGGACGCGGCGTCCCTCCGGATAGAACCGCTTGACGGTCGCCTCGCCCTCGATCATCGCGACTACGATGTCCCCGGGCTGGGCGCTCGGCTGACGGCGCACGAAGACGATGTCGCCGTCGAGGATCCCGTCGCCGATCATGCTGTCGCCCTTGACCCGAAGGCCGAAGACGTCCTTGCCGGCGCGGGGCAGCAGGGCGGTGTCGATCTCCACCACGTCGTCGAGGTTCTGCTCGGCGAGCAGCGGCTCGCCGGCCGCGACGCGTCCGACGACGGGGATCTCCACCGAGCGGCCGGGAGTCGCCGCGACAAGACCGAGGAGGTTGCGGGCCGAGGCGGTGGGAACGAGCGCGCGGCTCTTCTGCTCGCCTCGCTGCAGGTACCCCTTGCGCTCGAGGGCGATGAGGTGGTCGTTGACGCCGTTGGTGCTCTTGATGTGGAACTCTTGGCCGATCTCGCGGATGGTCGGCGGAAAGCCGCGCTCGCCGCTTCGCTTGATGATGAAGGAGAGAATCTGCTTCTGGCGCTCGGTCAACTCGTCCATGGGGCCACCTCAGGCGCGGGACTGTAGGCTGAACGCGCGTATAGCGCAAGGACGAGCCCTCCCGTGTGCGTTCGGCGCTTCACGCGCGCCCGTTTTGCGGTGAGAATGCCGCGCTCGTGTCCACCTCGCGGAGAATCGGCTTCTCGGAAGCGCTCACCACCGGCTATGGCCTCGCACGTCGGGCCCCCGGCGTCCTCGCTCTTGCCTGGGTGGGCGAGAGCGCCTCGGTCTTGCTCGGCTTGGGCCTGCAGTTGCTGTTCGCCGTGCTGGCGCTGCGCGTCGCCTTCGAGGGCCTGCTCTCACAGCCTCTCGTCTTCTTCGGCGAGCCGGTCGACCTGCAGCGTTTCTCCCTGCCGGCTCCGACGCTGCCGGTCATCGGCGCAGCGCTCGTCTCCGGAGCGCTCGTTCTCGTCCTGCGCCTCGTCTGGCTGTCGGCCGGCGCGCGGATCTTCGGGCTGCGCCTTTCCGGCGAACAGGTCCCCTTCACCGTGTCCCGCATCGTCGAGCGACTCGCGCCCGCGACCCTCGTCGGCCTGCTCTTCGTGCCGATCTACCTGTCCGCGTGGCTCTTCGGCGCGACGGCCATCGGCGCGTCGGGCCTCGCCTCCGCCCGCGCGCTCGGCACCGGCCGCGGCGGCTTTGCGGGCGCGTTGGCCTTGGCGCTCGCGCTGGTCCTCGCGTTCATCGTGACCAAGGCCGTCGACGGCCTCTTCCGCCTCACGATGGTGCGCGCGGTGGCCGCGGACGAGGGCCCGGTGCGCGCGCTCGGCTCGGCCGCCCGGCTCGGTCTCGAGCGGCTCGGGGCGCTCGCCGGTCTGATGTTCGCCTTCGGTCTGCTCCAAGGGATCGCGGCGATCGTCGCGGGCGCGGGCGGCCTGGTGCCGGTGGGCGAGGGCCGGGTCGCGCTCGTCGTCCCCATTGTCGGCAGCCTGGTAACAGGCCTGATAGGCGCGGCGTTGCTCGCCTGGCTTTCGACCATGGAGCTCGCTGCCTTCTCCGCGATCGACGCGGGCGCCCGGGGCGTGCTGCCCGAGCCCCCGCCGCAGGAGCCGACGCCGGAACCGGTCGAGCCGCTCGTCGAGTCCGAGCCCATCCTGTCGACCGAGGTCATCTGCGGCACCGAATCGGTCTAATCCCGCGGGGTGCGGACCCGCGCGCTGACCTCCAGGGACCTGCTCACCAACCGCAGAAGAGCGCTCGGCGCGCACCGAGTTGCGAGAGGGCCACGAGGCAGAGAGCAAGCACACGCGATCGCCCCTCCCTGGCCCGCGCAACCAGGACTGGGAGGGGGCGGGCCGGCGGGGCAGCGCCACCGACTCCAGACCTACCGCAGGAACTCCATCGGAGAGCGCACGGTCACAGGAGCCACAACAGACCAATCTCTTTCGACGGTCAGCGCCGAGCCCGGAAATGCGCACGGTGCCGGCGAGCCCGCGGAGCAAGCGGGGGACCGCTTCCTGCGTTTCAGGCCGGTCGCCGCTTCCGCAAGCAACCGTCCGATCTCAGCTCCAACCCCGCGAAAGCCTCGAAGCTGGGACTGTCACAGACGACCCGGCAGATCAGGAGGTCCGGAAGTGGGGCCAACCGAGCCTGCAGCGGCCTTGAGCCCTGGCCCTCGGGGTGCGCAGAGCGCCGCCTTGCGCCCGCGGCGCGAGCGCAGGGGCATCGGTCGCCGGCCGGCCGGCTTCTCGCGTTCGCGCAGGAATGGTGGCACGCTCGGAACTGCTTGCTTTTCCCTTCATCCGGCGTGCGGCGCGAGGACCGAGAGTTGATCCGATTGAGCCAAGGTCTCCGGGGACTGCCGCCGGCCTCCCAGCGCCGCTTGCCTTCGCGAGGCTGCGAGTCCGGCCCGCCGCGCGTGCCCGGTTTGCCCGGTTTGCCCGAGGTGCGGCCTTCTCACCCATGAGCCAGTCCAAGCTGCGCCCCCTCATCCTCTTCGTCGACGACGAGCCCGATGTCGTCGACATCCTCGCCCGCACCTTCGAGCGGCGCTACGAGGTGCTCACCGCCACCTCCGGCACCGAGGCGCTCGAGCTGCTCAAGGAGCGCCCGGTCGACCTGCTCGTCACCGACCAGAAGATGCCCGACCTCAGCGGCATCGAGCTCGTCGCCCGCGCCCGCGAGGCCGGCGCGGACGTGACCGCCATCCTGCTGACCGGCTACACCGATCCCCAGGATTTGATCGAGGCGATCAACCGCGGCCAGGTCTTCCACTACATCACCAAGCCCTGGGACGTCACCGAGCTGTCCGTCACCATCAAGAACGCCCTCGATCAGCGCGCCCTGCGCCGCGAGCGCGAGCTGCTGCTCGGCGAGCTGAGCAAGCGGGTCGATGCCCTCGACATCCTCTACCAGGTGAGCCGCTCGGGCGACTCGCTCGGCAGCTACGAGACGATCATTGGCCGGGTCATCGAGGAGTTCTCGCGCGTGGTCCCCTTCGACCTGGCCGCCGCGCTCATCTCGCTCGAGCCCACCCGGCCCGCCACGCTGCACGTGCACTGCCACACCGAGGCGGCCGAGAGCTCGCTGCTCGCGGCCAAGGAGCGCACCCTGACCGCCTGGCGCGAGCTCTCCGGAGGCCAGCCGAGCGAGGACCGGCTCGTCGTCCGCGTCACCGGCCAGCGCGCCAAGCAGCCGGGTGACCAGGTCGCGGTCCTCACCGAGCAGATCTCTGCCCCGTTGTCGGTCGACGGGCGCGCCGCCGGCGTCATCGTGCTCTTCGCCTCGCGCTGCGGCGCCTTCCAGCAGAACGACGCACGGCTCCTCGCGCTTCTTGCCAACCAGACCGCCGGCGCGGTGCGCAGCATCGCCGCCGCCGTCGGCGCCGAGCGCCGGCGCATCGAGCGGATGGTCGAGTGCATGGCCGACGGGGTCATCCTCACCGATGCGCGCAACGAGATCGTCGTCATCAACCCGGCGGCCTGCCAGCTCTTGCGCATCCCCTCGCCCGACAAGGCCACCGCGAAGTACCTGCAGGAGGTGCTCGGCTTCTATCCCTTCGAGCTCGTCCGCGGCTGGGAGTACGGCGGCGCGCAGACGCTGCGCGAAGAGGTGCAGATCTTCGACCGCACCCTGCACTCGACCGTCTCGCCGGTCACCGACCGGGACAGCTCGCTCGCCGGGGTCGTCGTCGTCCTGCGCGACATCACCGAGCAGAAGCGGCTCGAGGAGCGCAAGGAGGAGTTCGTCAGCATCGTCAGCCACGAGCTGCGCACCCCGCTGACCGCGATCAGCGGCTCGGTCGACCTCGTGCTCGCCAACCTCGCCGGGGAGATCAACGAGAAGCAGCGCCGCTTCCTCTCGATGGCCAAGGAGTCGACCGACCGGCTCAACGCGATGGTCGACGACCTGCTCGACCTCTCGAAGTTCGCGGGCGGCAAGCTGCGCATGGACTTCGAGGTCTCGGGGCTCGACGCCCTGGTGCGCAGCGCCGTCGAGCGGTACGCGGCGGCGGCGAGCGAGAAGGCGATTCGCATCGAGGCGCGCGCCCCGGCCGCCCCCGTCAAGCTCGTCTGCGACCCGATGCGCCTGACGCAGGTGCTCAACAACCTGCTCACCAACGCCATCAAGTTCTGCCCGCCCCGCTCCGGGCACATCGAGCTCGAGCTGCAGCGGCCGGCCGGGGTCCCGGGGTTTGCGGTCCTCACCTGCTGGAACAACGGCGAGGCCATCGCCGAGGCCGACCTCGAGCGCATCTTCGACAAGTTCGAGCAGGCCAGCTCGGTGCGCACCCGCAGCGTGCGCGGCACTGGGCTCGGGTTGGCCATCTGCCGCAACATCGTCGAGGCGCACGGCGGGCGCATCTGGGTCGAGAGCGCCGAGGGCGAGGGCGCCCGCTTCGTCGTCGTGCTGCCGGTCGAGCCGGTCGAGGCCTCAGCGGACGACGGACCGAAGCCGGCCGCCGGGCGCACCGGCACCGTGCTGGTCGTCGACGACGAGCCGGACATCGGCTTCATCCTCAAGGCGCTGCTCTTGTCGCGCGGCCACAGGGTCTTCGTCGCCACCCGCGCCGACGAGGCGATAGCGCTCGCCCGCAGGCACCATCCGGACGTGGTCACCCTCGACGTGCGCATGCCCGGGCTCGACGGCCTCGGGCTCGCCGAGATCCTGCGCCACGACCCCGACACCCGAGCGGCCCGCCTGCTCGTCTTCTCGGTCGGCGAGGAGCGCGAGCGGGCCTTCCGGGCCGGCGCGAGCGCCTTCCTCAGCAAGCCGCTCGACACCTCGCGCTTCTTGGCCGGCATCGACGGGCTGCTCGCGCAGCGTCAGGGTGCGCCGAGCGCGCGGGTGCTGGTGGTCGACGACGAGCAGGCCGTCCGCACGATCTGCGCCGAGGTGCTCACCAACACGGGCCTCCAGGTGCTCGAGGCCGACTCGCTGGGCCAGGCGCGCCAGGTGATAGGCGAGCACCACCCCGAGATGCTCCTGCTCGACCTGGTGCTGCCCGACGGCGACGGCCTGTCCTTCCTCGAGGAGCTCAAGGAGGAGCGGGCCGCGCGGCACGTGTCGGTCATCTTCGTGACCGCCAAGGGCGAGACCGCCAACAAGGTGCGAGCGCTCAAGCTGGGCGCCGACGACTACCTGGTCAAGCCGTTCGACGCCCTCGAGCTCGCCGCGCGGGTCGAGACCGTGCTGCGGCGCAAGGAGGCCGAGCTGGGCGCCTCGCCGACGACGCGGCTGCCGGGCTCGGCGGCCATCGAGCGCGAGGTGGTGCGCCGCTTCGAGTCCGGAGAGCGCTTCGGCCTGTGTTACCTCGATCTCGACAACCTCAAGGCCTACAACGACCACTACGGGTACGCGAAGGCCGACGGCGTCGTGCAGCAGACCGGCGACCTGCTGCGCGACCTGGTCGCCGGGCCCGGGGACTTCGTCGGACACGTCGCCGGCGACGACTTCGTCTTCGTCACCGCGCTCGAGCGGGTCGACGCGGTCTGCCAGCAGATCATCGACGCGTTCGACCGGCTCATCCCGCTCTACTACGACGCCGAGGACCGCCGGCGCGGCTACATCGAGGCCGAGGACCGCTTTGGCCAGCGGCGCCGCTTCCCGCTGATGAGCGTCTCGGTCGCCGCGGTGATCTGCGACGGGCGCTTCACCGAGCACAACGAGGTCTCCAGGGCCGCGGCCGAGCTGAAGAAGCGCGCCAAGGCGATCCCCGGCAGCAAGTACCTGCGCAGCGACAGCGACCAAGCGCGCATGTTGGCGACGCGCACCGCGCCGGTGGTGGCGCCCGAGCCGCAGCTCGAGGCAGAGAAGAAGACCGGCTGATCGGAAAGAGGGCATGCGCCTGTACCACAAGCTCGTGCTCTTCATGCTCGCCGCGGCGCTCGCGCCGGTGGTGGTCGTCGGCTTCGCGCTGCTCTCGGGTGCCGAGCGCGAGCTGGAGACGCGCATCCGCGCCCAGCAGATGACCTCGGCCGCCTTCGCCGCCCAGCAGGCCGCGCGCGATGTCGACGAGGCCGTCGAGAGCCTCGCGCGGGCGGCCGGGCCGCTGCGCTGGAAGGAGCTGTCGCCCGACGAGCGGGCCGGCGCGCTGCGGCTCTTGCTCCAGCAGTCGAGGCACTTCTCGGCCGCGGCGCTGCTCGACGACTCGGGAGCCGAGCTGCTGCCGATAGTCACCCCGCGCGAAGAGCCGGCGCCGGCCGGGGAGGCGCTGCGCGCCTTTCGCGCGTCGGTCCCGCTCGCCGAGCTGGCGCAGAACGGACCCGGCGCCGTCGCGCTGTCGCCGGCCTACCTGCGCGCCCCGCGCGATTCGGCCTTCGCCGCGCTCGCCCTCGCCGTCGAGGGCGGGGGCGGCGCTCCGCTCTTCGTGGCGGTCGAGCTCTGCCTGGGCGAGCTGCAGCGGCGGGTCGAGGCCGTCGCGAACGAGGGCGCCGGGACGCTTCTGGTGCTCGACGCCGAGGGCCGGACGCTCGCCGGACCGAAGAGCGCGCGGCTGCTGGAGAGGCCGGACGAGGGCGACCTC
>ENA-UOOR01000261-UOOR01000261.1-fermentation-metagenome-genome-assembly--contig:-NODE-261-length-80731-cov-53.825834_pt1 | contig 80731 bp, 72 predicted proteins | sample MGYA00245780_ERZ724029 | MGnify/ENA primary metagenome ERZ724029 (study PRJEB28704, sample SAMN03018315) | fermentation metagenome | biome: anthropogenic terrestrial biome; feature: soil; material...
TCCCGGAATTATCCCAGCTGTTGGCAACACTTGTGGGGTACTAAACTTTATGATTACATATAAAAACACCGGCCTGGTGCCGGCATTTCTCTTGACGCTTAAATGTTCTGCCGTTTTCGGTTCTTTCCGGAAAAGTCTCGGCTCAGGCACTTATACTTTGCCCCCAGCTTCGCCTGCAGAATCGAGCGCAACCTCATAGCAACCTCAGGGGAAATGGTATCCTTGGCAAGAAGGTAGGCCTGACGCTTAGTCAGGTACATAAAGAACATGTCATCTGTCTCAAAAGCGCTGTCCAGAGCCTCGTACTTGGTCTCGGATTTGCCGGAGTATTTTGCCCCTTTGGCATCAAGCTGGACATAGTCAGTAAAGAGCTGCAGGGTCAAAGGCACTTCGTACATATTCCGAGCGTATTTGTATAATATCCTGGGATAAACCCAGTTGAGATACAGTAGCAGCAATAAGCCCAGGATGAGAATACCCATTAAACGCAGCATACTTTCATTGAAACCAACAGTCAAAAAATAGATTGATCCGGACAAGATTCCCACAGCGATTAAGATATAGGCCAGGATAAAAACATACCGGCGCAATCCTCTTTGGTTATGAAACCTGAAAAATTTTAAGAACAAAGGGTAATCAATTTCATAGTTGGACACGCCAAAAGGTGTTTCCATTGCTTTTCCTCCTGCATAGATTTTTTCGTAGCATGCTGTAACTCGTGATTAAATTAAATAACTAACCCCCTAGGAATTGATAATCGCAATCAGAGCCAGCCGCAATCCCTCGCTAATGGCGGCAATGGGCATCGACGGGGCCGGTGGAGAGAGATTTACAACCTGCGCCGGGTCATAGGGCACATGAATAAACCCTCCCTGCATTTGCGGATAAAGAGTATCAATCCAGTAAAGCAGATGGTACAGGACATCATTGCAGACATAAGTGCCGGCAGTGTAGGACAATGCCGCGGGAACGCCGTTCCCCCGCAAAAACTGGACAATGGCCTTGGTGGGAAGGTTGCTGAAATAAGCTGTCTTGCCCTGGACGCTGATAGTTTCATCATTCGGGCAGTTGCCCTCATTATCGGCAATCCGGGCATCCTGTAAATTAATTGCCACTCTTTCCACCGAGATAACCGGCCTGCCCCCTGCCTGGCCAATACAGAGGACTGCATCGGGGTTATGAGCGTTAATTAGAGCTTGCAACACCTGGGCGCCCTTACGGAAAACCGTGGGCAATTCTGCCTTGATGATGGCCGTGCCTGCAATTGTACTCGGCAGCAGCTTGACCGCCTCATAGGCCGGATTGATCTTTTCGCCGCCAAAGGGCGCAAATCCAGTGACTAGAATTTTCACAGGCACTCCTCCCCATTCTAAGAGCTCTGACTACATTTTAGCACTAAACTTTATTCCCTTCAAAAGGCAGAACACTCAGCATGCTAATATATTTTTGCCCACAGGTTCTTTACTGCTATAATGGGGATGTGATTAAAGGATTATTAGAGGAGTGATCAGCGTGGACAAGGTTGTTGAGCGGTTTTTAAAGTATGTGCAGATTAATACACAATCGGTTCAGGAAGTGGAGACCTGCCCCAGCACAGAAAATCAGCTGGCTTTAGGCGAGACACTGGTTAAGGAACTGAGGGAAATCGGCCTGGCCGATGTGTCCATGGACGCAAAGGGCTATGTAATGGCAACACTGCCCTCAAATCTGGACAGAGAAGTGAAAACCATCGGTTTTATCGCCCATATGGACACCAGCCCCGATGCCTCCGGGGAAAACGTGTGCCCAACTTTGGTCGAGAACTATGGCGGCGGTGATATCCTCCTCAACCGAGAAAAGAATATAATCCTATCTCCCAAGGATTTCCCGGATTTGCTGGACTATGCGGGAGAGACCCTGATTGTCACCGACGGGACTACGCTGCTGGGAGCAGATGACAAGGCTGGGATTGCAGAAATCATCACCGCCATGGAATACTTAGCTGCTCATCCCGAAATAGAGCATGGAGAAATCAAAGTGGCCTTCACTCCTGATGAAGAGATTGGCCGCGGGGCAGATTTCTTTGACGTGGCAAAATTCAACGCGGATTATGCTTATACTGTCGACGGCGGCCCCCTTGGCGAACTGGAATATGAAAACTTTAATGCCGCTAGTGCGAAACTAACCATTCGGGGAAGAAACGTGCACCCGGGCACCGCCAAAAATATCATGATCAACTCGATGCTGATTGCCATGGAGTTTAATTCCCTGCTGCCTCTGGCGGAAAGACCGGAGTATACCGAGCATTACGAAGGTTTCATTCATCTGACCGATATCCGTGGCGATGTTGAAGAGACCGAACTCCATTATATTATCAGGGATCACTCCAAAGAACTCTTCGCCCAGAAAAAGCAAGTAATCCAGGAAGCCGTCAACTTCCTTAATATAAAGTACGGCCCCGATACAGTGGAGCTGCAGTTAACTGACTCATACTACAATATGAAAGAGAAAATTGAGCCGGTAATCGAGATTGTCGAACTGGCGAAAAAGGCCATGGAAGAAGCCGAGGTCACGCCTAAAATTGCCCCGATCCGGGGAGGCACTGACGGCGCAAGGCTATCCTTCATGGGACTGCCCTGCCCCAACCTCTTTACCGGCGGCCATAACTTTCATGGAAGATTTGAATATATTCCCATAGACTCAATGAAAAAAGCCGTGGCAGTCATCCTGAAAATAATTGAACTAAATAGCAGGTAATCTAAGAAAAAAGCGCCCTCAGGCGCTTTTTTGATGTTCCGCCGCCACCTTAGCTTCATCTATATGGGGATGTATGGACAGGTCGGAATCAGCACCCCGCCAAATAGATCCCATCCCCCAATTCTCCACACTTTTGAAGTTGCTGTTCCAATTGGCGCTTGGTAACTGTAAATACAATCATCTCTCAAACCAATTAATCAATGAGCTCAATACCATGCTCGATAAACCGAATCGACTTTTCCTTTAATAGTCTGCCCACAGCCTTTTTAAAGGAACCTTTGCTCATACCTAGTTGCGTGTATATTTCTTCTGGGGTGCTTTTATCATTGAGGTAAAGAACACCCCCCTTTTCTTTTAACTTTGCCATTATTAAACCTGCATCCCTGTCTATCTGGATAAAAGGCCGTTCCTTCAGGCTTAGGTCCAGCTTTCCATCTTCTCTTACCCTGGCCACCCTTGCCTTTACTATGTCACCATAATTGAAACTGCCGACCAGCTCACTTTTGGGAATCAGGGCATTAAATTTCCGGTCTACTGCAACCAAGGCCCCTAAATCATTTTCCATATCATAGATAATCCCTGTAACCCATTCATCCATTTTATATGCCGAATCAGTTCTGAGAAAATCATATATGCGCATAGTGGCACACAAGCGGTCACTGTTGTCAACATACAACCCTACCAGGTATTCTTTGCCCTCCCGGACCCGGGCAGTTTGCTCCCGATAGGGCAAAAACAAGTCCTTTGGCAGCCCCCAATCCAGGAATGCCCCAACCTCAGCAACTTCTTTAACCCTAAGGAAGGCAACCTCGTCCAGGGTGATTTTTGGCCTCTGAGTCGTGGCTGTGAGCCTGCCCTCTGAATCCCTGTACACAAAGACCTCTATTTCATCTGCTTCTTTGAGCCCAGATGACATCAGACTTTTTGGCAGCAAAACTTCCTCTGCCGGATTATCCCGAGAACTTAGTTGCACACCTGTCGGAGATTTCCTGACAACCTCAAGTGTTTGCATTTCACCTAATCTGATCATTTCCTTACTCCTTCTGCGATTTTCAGGCTAATATCCTCAGCATAGAGAGTGTCACTCTATCATCAATCCAATAAATAACCCTAATTTAATAATATCACATTCGTACGTATTTGATTCTCCTGACCAAGAGGTCAGATATTTTTGAGTACCAAATCGGGAAAACAACCCTTTGCCCTACCCGGGTTTATTGTTCAAAAAAAAATTAGTGTTTAATATTGACATTTACCATGCTCAGGGGGCATAATATAAGTATCAAATAATGAACGGGTGTTTTATTATGCAAATGCCGAAACCAAAAGTCCGCAAGAAAATACTTGATTCTGCCATCGATGAATTCCTTGTGGCAGGTTACCGCCGAGCATCTATGCGCAACATCGCCCAGCAAGCGGGGATTACTGTAGGCAATATCTATGCCTACTTTTCCGGCAAGGACGATCTCTTCGAAACCATCATCTCCCCAGTGCTGGAGTCAGTCAACAAGCTGGTCAAGATGGAAACAGTAGGTTCCACCCCCAGCATTGATTTATTTGCCGAAACCATCACCGCAGTATTCCTGGCCAACAAGAAACAATTCCTCATTCTCATGCGCAACAGCGCCCCCAAATTTGCCAACGTCCGGGTGCAGCTGACAGCATTGGTCCGAGAGAGACTGATCATTGACCTGCTGCCCAAGCTTCCTGCCCAGGCTCAGGATCCCCTCCTGGCAGAGGCCCTGGCTGTTGCAGTGATTGAAGGCCTCCTCAACATATTTCGCCGTTACGGCGGCGATGATGAACGCCTCCATCACCTGGTGGATGAGTTCCTGAAGAGTATCTTTAACAACATCGACACACGCTTTATCTAGAGGAGGTCGCATAATTGGATAAAATAGTTGCTTGGCTGATCAAATACAGAAAAATCGTCTATATCTTCTTTTTGGCGTTACTGGCAGTGAGCCTGTTTCTCATCCCCCGGGTCAGGGTCAATTATGACCTGGCTCATTATCTTCCCGAGGAATCCAAGACTAAGCAGGCTATTGATGTGCTGGAAACAGAATTTGGCTACCCCGGTATGGCTGATGTAATGGTAGCGAATGTTTCCATCCCGGAGGCCATTGCCGCTAAAGAAACAATCCTGGCAGTGGCAGGAGTCAAGAATGTCATCTGGCTGGACGACATTACCAACGTCCTTCAGCCCCTCTCCTTTATCTCCCAGGAACTGCTGGACCAATACTATAAAGGAAACAACGCCCTCTTTCAGGTGGAATTTGCCGGCTCCAATTACAGCCAAACCACCACTGCCGCCCTGGAGGGCATTCGGGAGCAACTGGGGGACAAAGTCAGCATTGCCGGAGCGGCGGAGGATACCCGCTACATGCAGACTGTGCTGGCCAGCGAGATCTTCCAAATCATGATTGTTGTCGTCCCCTTGTGCATAATTATCCTGATGTTCGCCTCTCATTCCTGGATTGAGCCCTTTCTCTACCTTGCGGTTATCGGAGTATCCATTCTCCTGAACATGGGCAGCAACATCGTCTTTCCCAGCATTTCCTTCATCACCCATGCCATGGCGGCGGTGCTGCAGCTTGCCATTTCCATGGATTACTCCCTCTTCATCTGCCACCGGTATACCGAGGAAAGGAGCAACGGCCTGGAGCCACTGCCGGCGGTTTTGGCCGCTGCCAAGAAGTCAGTCAAATCCATTTCCGCCAGCAGCACCACCACCATTGCCGGTTTCCTGGCTTTGATCTTTATGCATTACTCCATCGGCGCCGACATCGGCCTGGTGCTGGCCAAAGGCATTCTTATCAGCTACCTGACAGTCCTAATATTAATGCCTCTGCTCCTTTACTCTTGCCGCAACCTCATTGAAAAAAGCAAGCACAGGCAGTTCCTCCCCAGTTTCAAGAAATTTGGCCATTCTGTTGTTAAACTGCGCTACTTGATTATTGCCCTGGTTCTGATAGTGGCCATCCCCTCTTTTCTCGCCCAGAGAAACAATACCTACCTCTATGGAGACACTTCCGGCAGTTCGGGGGCCGGTGAATATGCCCAACAGCGCCAGCGCATCGACGACCTGTTTGGGACTACAAACCCGGTAATGCTGCTAGTGCCCAATACTGATCTTAATGGGGAAATTGCCCTCTGCGCCGCACTGAAGGCCAGCCCCTTGATAAAAAATGTAACTGCTCTGGTCACCGTGGCTGACCCCGCAATCCCCAGGGAGTTTCTGCCCCAGGCAGTGCGGGATAATTTCCTCTCTCAGGATTACAGCAGAATTATTGTCAACCTGACGGCAAAGGAAGAAAGCCCTGAATCTTATGGCGCAGTTGAATTCATTGAATCTGCCGCCAAGAAATACTATCCGGACAAATGGCTGGCGGCAGGAACAGCCACCAGCATGGCCGACATCAAGTCCACAGTAGAAACCGATAACCTCATCGTCAGCATCTTTTCCCTGGCTGCTGTGGGGATTATCATCCTCCTGACCTTCCGTTCCCTCACCCTGCCAATCCTGCTGGTGGCTGTCATCCAGATCGCCATTTGGATTAACATGGGGGTCCCGTATTTTACAGGCTCCAGTCTGGTTTTCATCGGCTACCTGGTGATCAAGTCCCTGCAGTTGGGGGCGACCATCGACTATGCCATTCTCTTGACCAATCGCTATATGGATTTCCGTTTGCAGCACCTGCCCAGAGAAGCGGCGGCGCTGGCCCTGAGAGCCTCCGGCGGTTCAGTGCTCACCTCCGCCTTGATCCTCTCCCTGGCAGGATATGCTGAGGGACTAATGTCCAAAATTGATGCCATCAGCACTATAGGCATGCTTCTGGGCCGAGGAGCAGCCCTCTCGGGGATTTTGGTCCTGACTTTGCTGCCGGTGCTGCTGACGGTCTTTGACCCAGTCATTATGAGTACCACTTTAGGAACCAAACTAATTCGCCATAAAGAAAAAAGGAGCGCATGATATGAAAAAGCTTGCCAGCCTGTTGCTGTCGATAATCCTCATCTTGACCCTGACTGCAGCCTCAGCAGTATCTCAAGCCAATGAGGAACAGGCATTAATTAAAGACGAGACAGTGTACGCCAATCTCAACGCCGACGGCAGCATAGGGCAAATATATGTGGTCAACCGCATTGAGACCCCGAAAAAAGGCGTGTACACAGATTATGGCCACTACACTTCAGTCCTCAATCTCTCCGGTTCTCAGCAGCCCGGCATTGCCGGCGATGAGATCCGCTGGCAAAAAGCAGATGAAGTCCTTTACTACCAGGGCCAGCTGGCCCAGGGAGAGTTGCCCTTTATCTATGCCCTTGATTACAAGCTGAACGGTGTCAGCGTCACTCCCCAAGAGGCAATAGGCAAGTCCGGAACCATCGCCATTGCCATTGCTGTCCAGCCCAACGAAAAGGCCAAGGCCTATTTCCGGGGAAATTATGTAGCGCAGATTCAAATTCCGCTTAACCTGGAAACTGCATCCAACGTCCTGGCTCCCGGGGCTGTTTCTGTGATTACCGGCAAGACTGCCAATCTGGCTTATACTGTCCTTCCGGGGCAAAAAGCCAGCTTTACCCTGCAGTTTGATACCGATAAATTTGAACTGGACCCCGTTACCTTTGCCTGCACTCCCTTTGACACCAGCAGCTTCCTCAGTGGTGACACCGCTGAGATAAAAAGCGGTCTCAGCCAATTGACTGGCGGCCTGGATCAGCTGGTGGCAGGAAGCAAAAAACTGAAAAAAGGCCTCACAGAGCTTAATTCCGGTCTAGGCCGACTATCCACCGGGGCCAGCGAACTAGCCGCAGGAATTTCAAAAATAGCTGAAAGCGGCGCCCAGGGCCTGCAGCAGGGAGCCCTGGAACTGGACGACGGCGTCGGCCAACTGGCCCAGGGGGCCGCAGGACTGGCAGCGGGAGCCTCAGACCTGTCGGAGGGCATTAGCGGCTACACTGCTGCCGCCGGGCAAATCCATGAAAACGCCCAGCTGCTAAACACTGGCCTTACCCAGCTTGGCAGCGAAGGGGAGAGCCTATCCACAGGTTATCAGCAACTGACAGCGGGACTTAGCGGCGCATTCGCTGAGTTGCCGGCCCAATTGGCAGCCCTGGAGCTGACCCCTGAACAGCAGCAAGCCCTTGGCCAAATTCTTGGAGGCGTAGCTGCAGAACTCGAAACCCAAATGTCCGGGTTTGGCCAGGGCCTGCAGGAATATACAGCCGGTGTCAGCCAGTCTGCCCAGGGCGTGGGCGAACTGACTTTGGGTCTGGAGGCCTTTGCCGGCCAGGGCCAGAACCTGAATGCTGGCGCAAGCCAGCTGGCCTCCGGCAACGCGGGCTTCAGCCAGGGCCTGGCGGATTTAAAGGCCGGCAGCAGCAGTCTAGCCGCAGGCCTCAGTATCTTTGCCGACCAAAGCCAAGATTATGATTCTGGCACTTTGAATCTCTCTGCAGGAGCAAACGCTCTGGCAGAGGGTCTGCAGGAAATGGCCAACCGCACCGGCCGCCTGCCCGGGGATGTCCAGTCCCTAATCGATGGTCAGAGCCAAATAAAAGAAGGTTTCCTCGAGGCAGGGGGAATTCTCGCGGACTTTGAACTGCCGGAAGGCAAGGAACAACCGGTATCCTTTGTCTCCGACAAAGTAACCCCACGCTCGGTCCAGTTTATCGCCAGCACCCCGGCCCTGAAAGTGAAAACCGAAGAGGCAAAGGAGCCAGCTGAATCCACTGAGAATGCAAGTTTCTTCACCCGCCTGCTCAAACTCTTTAAGATTAACGACTAAAGCCCTGCGCAAGGGCTTTTTTTTACACCGGGGACGTGAACCTATCCCTGCAGGAAATTACCCCCAGGCAGAGAAGTATCAATACAGGAGGTGTATTTAATGGCATATCATGAACCGGAATTGACCGGCAAAGTAAGACTGTGCACAGAAAAAGGGACCCTAAACCCCGAAGCTGTTGGCTGGTCCCGGCAACCCCTGCATAGCTGCAATCTGCGGGGCCGCTTTCCCCGCAAAAAGCGGTGGAATTACTGGTGCATCACCACTGAGGAATTCCTCTTTTCCGTCACACTTTCAGACATCGACTACATGGGCCTGGCCTTCGTCTATTTCCTGGATTTCAAGACTGGATACTTTCACGAAATGACGGTGCCCCGGCTGCTGGCCAGAGGCTGCAAGCTTCCCGACACCGTCGACGGCAATATGGAATTCCAGGATTCCAAACTCAACCTCTCCTTTATCCATACGCCAACAGGGGTAACAATCAGGGTTAGCTCCCCCAATTTCGACGGGAGGATCCTCAACGCAGAACTAGATGTGTGCCATCCCCAAGGCCATGAGACCCTTAATGTGGTCATTCCCTGGAGCCAGCGCCAGTTTCAGTTTACCTCCAAACAAAACACCCTGCCCACCACCGGTTCAATCACAATGGGGGACAAGGTGTACAATGCCCAGGGCGGCTTTGCCTGCCTGGACCTGGGCCGGGGGATCTGGCCCTATTCCAGCTTTTGGAACTGGGCCGGAGCATCAGGCATCAGCAACGGCCATACCATCGGCCTCAACTTCGGCGCCGGCTGGACCGACGGCACCGGCATGAATGAAAACGGCATCTGTATCGACGGCCGCCTGACCAAAATCAGCGAAGATGTCCAGTTTATATACGACAGCTCGGATTTTATGCAGCCCTGGACTCTGAAGACCGAAAGCAGCCTGGCAAATGTAATCTTTGTCCCTTTCTTCCACCGCACAGCCAAGACTGACGCCAAGGTGCTGCGCTCCGAAGTCCATCAGATGATAGGCCGCTTCAGCGGCACCGTCACCGATGCAGATCAACAAAAATACACCTTTAAAGACATAATCGGCTGGGCCGAAGAACATTTCGCCCGCTGGTAAAAACGCCACACCGGGGACGGGACTTTTCGTAGCGGGTTTAATCAAAGCTGACATAGTCCTCCAGACCCATCAAGTTAGCGTCGGGCAGGAGCTGCTGCAGCTTTTCCATACTGTCTATCCCTTTAGCCAGGAAGATTTTCCTGGCCCTATTTTTGCCGATTCCCGGCAGGGCCGCCAACTGCTCCATGGATGCCCCGCTGAATTACAGGAACGGACTTCATGTTGACAGAAATAAAAAGGCAGCCCAGCCAGCTGACCTGGATTGCCTTTATACTACTCCTCAAGGGATCCAAAACACAGGGGGCCGCAACCACGGCCCCCCAGTATCTAAATTAGTTTTTTGGTCCCTGGCCATTATGGGTTTCGGAACCATTTTGGTTTTGATTCTGCTTGCCAGACTGGTTTTGTTCTTGCTCGCCAAATTCTGCTTTGTTTTCTTCGGTCTCGCCCTGGTTGCGCTCTTTATTTTTACCTGCACCTATACCATGCTTTGCCTGCCAGCGCTCCTGTTGTTTTTGAGCATTTTCGATAGCACGATTCAAACCTTTTTGAGCACTTTCGGGGGCCTTCGCTCGCACTTGCTCCAAATGTCCAATTCGCTGCTGGAATTTCTCCATCTTCATCTGCATCTTATTGTCATCTTGGTCGTCATCTTCGGTATTAGTAATCCTCTGCATAGCTTTTCCCAGATTGACAAAAGCAGATTCCAACTTGGATATTTCCTTTTCAGTAAGTTCCAGTTCCTCAACATCTTCGCCATCACCTATCAAGCGGTCGATGAGACCTTCAGCGCATTTCTCTAGTCTTTTTGTTGCTTTGTCCAACACAGACTGTTGCTTTTTTGACAACTCTTCGCCATCATATTTCAGCTCTAAAGCCTCTAATTCATTGGCCCTAAGCTGAACTAGATCAGTCAAAACATCTGTCTTGCGTTCTTCGTTAAAAGTAAACATAACCTTGACGTTTTCGATAATCTGTTTTAAAAAATAAAAAGGAGAATCGGGAAGCAAACCGGAATCATCACCGGGCTCCTCCACATTATCGCCAAGATCATCTTCTCCAACTTCAACACTGCTTTGGTCCAAGTTATCTCCCTGGGCAAAAACGCCGCCTGGCAGTGCCCCAATTACTAACACCAAGGCAAAAAATACCGCTAAGTACTGTTTCATTTCATGCCCTCCATTCAATCTTGTATACATATATATTCGGCAACAGCCTCGCCAAGTTGGAGCAAATGCTGACGCCACACCGGGGACGGGACTTTTCGTAGCGGGTTTAATCAAAGCTGACATAGTCCTCCAGACCCATCAAGTTAGCGTCGGGCAGGAGCTGCTGCAGCTTTTCCATACTGTCTATCCCTTTAGCCAGGAAGATTTTCCTGGCCCTATTTTTGCCGATTCCCGGCAGGGCCGCCAACTGCTCCATGGATGCCCCGCTGATTTTCAGTGGCCAGGGCAGCCCGGTAATGGAGCGGTAGCCGTGGTCGACAATTTTTACCTCCAGGCTGCTGCCAACGGGGAACTTGCCGGGGATGCCCACCAGGATTGGATAGGTGCCGGGCTGACGGCCATAGGCAGTCAGACCTTCTGATTCCTCAATTATTACATCCCTATAGAGAGTGCCAAGAGGAAAGACCTTCTGGAGCATGGGTTTGTTAATCTCCTTATTCACAGCATCCTTGTATTGTTGAAATCTGTAGGCGCTGGCTATATCTTTCCTGAGTTTGTAGCTGCCCAGGGGGTTGACCTGGCGGATGTTGATGCGCCGCACCAGTAGACCGGCATCCCGGACCCGGCGCAAGAATTCCAGGTTCAGGTCCATGGTTCGCTTGCTTTCTCCCCTGAGACCATGAAGAAAGTTGAGGCCCGGCAGCAGCTTAGGAATTCCTTCCTGGCGCCAGCCCCCCACTTCATTCATAATCTCGATGGCACGAAAAGTCTTCTCCACATCGGTGCCGATGTTATTTGCCCGCAGCACTTCCGGATCGGCGGATTCGAGACCGAAGGCAGCGGTATCCCCGGGGGTATTATATTTTGCGATAATGCCCAGGGCCAGGGCAGATTCCCGGGGAAAATCGGCGATGGTCGCCGGATTGATATTGTCCATATGCAGCACCTTGAGTCTTGGGGCCGCTTTCCTTATTCCTGCATACAGCTCTTCAATTGCACCGGGATTGGGAACCAGTTTCCCGTTCTCCTGAATGGCCTGAAAGAGCAAGAGGTCGGTCTGGGCGCCCAGGCGGAAGCAGGTATTCCCCAGGGCCGCCAGCGCCCCCACTTCAGCGATTATCCCGGCGATGCTGCGTTGATAGGTAACCTTTTTGAAGCGTTCGCTACAGAAGCTGCAATGGCTGGTTCGGGGACATCCCCGGAAAGTCTCCAGCTCGCAGACCAACTGAGGAAAGCTGGGATGCTTGCAAGTAACCTCGGCTCCAAGAGGCGCCCAAGCATCGACAATCTCAGCGGCCGACAGCTTGCCCGCCAAATTTTCGCCCGTCAGCAGTTGGTAAGCCACCAGTCCGGGTATCTCTTTGGCGATGTAGTCTACAGGACCATAGTCTAGGTCACAATGGATTATCGGGCCACTGAGAATTACCTTAGGGCCCTTCAGCTGGCCTGCCAGATCCCGGATCTCCTGAAGGGATATGGGCATGCCCCCCAGGTATTTGCCGGGAACGGTGGTGCCTGCGATGATGACTACAATTGCTGCCGCAGCCAGTTGAAAATGCATTGCCGGATTGCGGCGGAGCTGGTCAATTGTCCCATACCCGATTTCCCCGCTCTCCAGGCCGGCGGCCCGAAGGGCGCCGTAGGTATAACGGACATGGGGAGATATGTATGGCGGCACCCCCAGACAGGAGGGCTCATCCAAATAACCGTCCAATATAAAAACTCGTTGCGACAATTGGCTCACTCCCTTTCGCAGCCCGAAGTTCCTGCAGCCATGGTATCATAAATCCACCTTCGAATATAGTGCTCCCATGGCGGCATGCTAAGGAACGAAACCGTAAAAAAACACTGACAGTAAGGATAAAGACCACGGTGTCGAAACTGCGACAGAAAGGTACGTCCCCGCCCCCGCCCGCCCCCGCAGTTTACAGATTGGGCGGATAGTAGTATAGTATTCTGTGCTGCCTAAATAACCTGACTGCAGAAGGATTTGGTGATATATATGACTGCTGCGATTCAAGAAAACCTCAGAAACATTGCCATCATCGCCCATGTTGACCACGGCAAGACCACCTTGGTGGACGGCCTGCTACGGCAGGCGGGAATTTTCCGGGCCAATGAAAAGGTGGCCGAGCGAGTGATGGATTCCGGCGACTTAGAGCGGGAGCGGGGAATAACCATCTTATCCAAAAACACTTCCGTCCACTATGACGGGATAAAAATCAATATCGTCGATACCCCGGGCCACGCCGACTTTGGCGGCGAGGTCGAGCGGGTGCTGCGCATGGTGGATGGAGCCCTCTTGCTAGTGGATGCCTTTGAGGGCCCCATGGCTCAGACCAAGTTTGTCCTGCGCAAAGCCCTGGAGCGAAACTTGCGCATTATCGTTGTCATCAATAAAATTGACCGCCCCGACGCTCGGCCAGATGAGGTCCTCAATGAAATCTTTGACCTCTTTGTGGAGCTGGATGCCGCCGACTGGCAGCTGGACTTCCCCGTCATCTACGCCGAAGCCCGGAATGGAACAGCCTCCCTGGATTATCATCAGCCCGGCGCCGACCTCAAACCTCTTTTTGAGATGATGATTGCCGAGATTCCCGCCCCTACCGCCGATGTGGACGGCCTGCTCCAGATGCAAATCAACACCCTGGACTATGATGACTATGTTGGTCGCATCGCCATCGGCCGCATCCGCAACGGCCAGATTAGGGCAGGACAACAAATTGCCCTGTGCAAACAGGATGGCACAGTCCAAGCCCAAAGAATCGGCAAGCTCTGGACCTATGACGGCCTCAGGCGCGTGGAAGCGGAACTAGCCAAAGCCGGCGATATCGTGGCCATTGCCGGCCTGGGGGATATCAATATCGGCGAAACCATCAGTGATCCCGATAATCCTCAGCCCCTGCCTCTGCTTGAAATCGATGAACCCACCATGACCATGACTTTTCTGGTCAATGACAGTCCCTTTGCCGGCCGTGAAGGCAGGTTTGTTACTTCCCGCCAGCTCCGGGCCCGGCTCTTCAAAGAAGCCGAGACCAATGTCAGCCTGCGGGTGGAGGAAACCGATTCCCCCGATGCCTTTCAGGTCTCCGGCCGGGGGGAACTGCACTTAGGAGTATTGGTAGAGACCCTGCGCCGGGAGGGCTATGAACTTCAAATTTCCAAACCTAAGCCTATTCTCAAAGAAATAAACGGAAAAATTCACGAACCCTACGAGCGGGTCTATCTCATCCTCCCTGAAGTCTATTCCGGCAAAATTATCGAAAACCTGGGCAACCGCCGGGCGGAAATGGTCAATATGCAGCCCTCCGGAGAAGTGAATCTGAAACTGGAATTCCTCATTCCCGCCCGGGGGCTAATCGGCTTTCGCTCCGAATTGCTGACGGAGACCCGGGGCGAAGGGATTATGAACCACCTCTTTGACCATTACGGCCCCTGGAAAGGGGAAATACCCGGCCGCCGCCATGGTGTCCTGGTTGGCTGGGAGCCGGGGGAAGCGACAACTTATGGCCTTTACAGCATTGAAGCCCGGGGTGTCCTCTTTATCCAGCCCAATGATAAAGTCTACGCCGGCATGATTGTGGGCGAGAATTCCCGGGAAGAAGATATCGACGTAAACGTCTGCAAGAAAAAACATCTAACCAACTTCCGCGCCGTCGGCTCGGAAGAGGCCATGCGCCTGGCGCCCCCAACCATCCTCAGCCTTGAACAGGCCATGGTCTATATTGAAGATGATGAACTGGTGGAGGTAACCCCTCACTCCATCCGCCTCCGGAAAAAGGTCCTGGACCGGACTGCCCGGCGCCGGGGCGAAAAATGAAATCCAATCAAAAGAATCCGCTTACCGGCCTAATACCGGAAAGCGGATTCACTTATTTCGTGAAATAGATGCAGATTACTTCCCTATAATTGTCTAAAACCAATCAGCCAGTTCGTTTAAAGATAGGCTCTCTTTTTGACCCTTGGCAACAATGCGTTGAATTTCGGAAAGGAATGTGTCAGCATAGACTTCAATCCCAATTCCTGACTGTCGGAAAGCTCCCGGGCGGCTTCCACATAACGCATAGTAGTCCGCTTCATAAAGCGGCTGCTGCGAGGCCAGAGCCAGAAGATATTCTTCTCCGATGGCTAGTTCATATCCGTCTTTCAATTGAATAATACCAACTACTTCATAGTTAGGCCCTTTGATGGTCCGGCTGACCTTTACTTCCGTCATTACGGAGAAGTCGCCGAAATCATCCTGCTTAACCACCTTGCCAAGAACAATCAAATCAGCCTTATTTAGCATCTCAGGCAACTTTCTATAACTTTTTTCGCTCCCGTCAATTTGAAAACCGGCGCTCTTGCCCTTCCTGGAATCAGCTACTTTAACTAAATCGCTGTCCCCGCTGGAACAAGCTAGCAGGCTTATTGAGAGGACTAACAGTAAGGCAACAAGAAGCGATTTTTTCAACGTTCATCCTCTTTTCTTTATAGCAATCATTGCAATGAAAGCATAAATCGCCACAGGGCAACACTTGACTTATAACCCTTATATTCAACAAAGTCCTCCGCGATTTTATGCGGATGACAACATACAAAACTTATAAAGCTTCCTCAGCCTCTGCCTGCTTGCGGCGTCTTCTTTCTGTTCCAGCCACCAGAAGTATGCCCAGCTCATACAATCCCAGCAGGGGAATTGCCATCAAAATCTGGGAAACTACGTCCGGGGGTGTGGCAATTGCCGCCACAATAAAAATCAGGATTACAGCATACTTGCGGCTGGAGCGCAGAAACCGGGAAGAAATAATCCCAATAGCGCCCAGCGCCCAAAAAGCCAGAGGCAGCTGGAAAGCAAGGCCAAAGCCCAGGAGCAAGCCTGTCAAAAAGGACAGGTATTCGCTGACCGTAATATATGGCCACAGCTGGGGGGCGGCAAAGCGGGCGAAAAAATCCATGGCCATGGGGAATGCCACAAACCAGGCAAAGCCCACTCCGGCCCCGAAAAGAAGCAGCATTAAAAACACCGCTGCCAGAAGCACCCGTTTTTCTTTCGGGGTGAGAGCAGGAACCAAAAAGGCGGCTGCCTGGTACAAAATTACCGGGAGAGTGACCATAATGCCGGCGGTAAGCGCCACCCGGAAATGGGCCATCATCGCTTCCGAGGGATGGGTATAGATTAGGTTCATGCCCCTGGTGACGAATCCCAGCATTCTCCCGGACAGCAGAAAACAAAGGCTGCTGGCTACAAGGATAAAGGCGAATACCACCAGCAGCCGCCGGCGCAGTTCCGCAAAATGGTCCAGTATAGACATAGGTTGTTCGGCCTTGCCCACGACGCTCCCTCCTTGCATAGGGTTAAGCCGCCGGGATCAAAGAAATTAGCTCTTGGTTTCACCCCTGGATTCATCTTGTGCATCAGCATTGTCATCAACGTCTCGGGAGGCTTTCCGCAGTTCCCGAATCCCCTTGCCAATCGCATTGCCAATCTGAGGCAGCTTTGTAGGCCCGAAAATCAGCAGGACCAAGGCCAGTATCAGTAACAACTCCGTGGTGCCAAGGTTTGGGAAGATAGCTGCAAACACTTGAATCACCTCACTATTTGTAAATTCTTATATTTACGTTTACTTAATTATATCTTTATATCCAAACTCTGGCAATATTAACCTGCATATTTGTAATCTACTCCAATCCCCACTGTACGAGCAAATGCCTTCCTGTCTCCCGAAGCCTTTAATCCGGCTCTCTGTGCTATACTGAAGAAAAGGAGGAATGCCCGTGGGACCCGCAGATCCTATGTATTATCCTTATCCATCCCGGCGCACAGTTACATACGCCCACCAAGGCATGGTGGCCACTTCCCAGCCCCTGGCGGCCCAAGCCGGCCTGGAGATTCTCAAAAAAGGCGGCAACGCTGTTGATGCGGCAATAGCCACTGCCGCTTGTCTGACAGTGGTGGAGCCTACCTCAAATGGAATTGGTAGCGATGCCTTTGCCCTAATCTGGGTCAAGGGCAAACTCCGGGGACTGAATGCCAGCGGCCCCGCACCCGGGTCTATTTCCGCTGAAAAGCTGAAAAAGGCAGGCTTTGATGAGATGCCCAAGTACGGTTTTATTCCCGTCACTGTCCCCGGCGCCCCCGGGGCCTGGGGGGAACTTAGCCGCAGGTTCGGGGCGCTGCCCTTGACCCAGGCCCTGGCCCCGGCCATTGATTACGCCCGCAAGGGCTATCCCCTTTCGCCTACCCTGGCATATTACTGGCAGAGGGCTTTCACCATCTACCGTCAAAACCTCCGGGGTGAAGAATTTAAATCCTGGTTTGAGACCTTTGCCCCTCAGGGCAGGGCCCCCCAGGCGGGAGAAATGTGGCGCTCGGAGGACCATGCCAAGACCTTGGAGGAAATCGCCGAGACTAACGCCAAGTCCTTTTACCGGGGCAGACTGGCAGCTGAAATTGACTGCTTTTCTCGGCAGCACGGGGGTTATATCCGGGGAGAAGACCTGGCGGACTTTCAGCCGGAATGGGTGGAACCCATCAGCGTAAATTACCGGGGCTATGATGTCTGGGAAATCCCCCCCAATGGCCAGGGCCTAGTTGCCCTTATGGCCCTTAACATCCTCCGGGGCTTTGCCTTCAGCTGCCGGGATGATGAACTGACATTCCACCGGCAAATTGAAGCCATCAAACTGGCCTTTGCCGACGGGCAAAAATATATAACCGATCCCAAACAGATGTCGTTTGCGCCCGGGGAGCTTTTGTCTGATCATTACGCTGCCCAGCGCCGCCAGCTGATAGGAAGTGAAGCAGCCCAGCCCCAGGCGGGGACCCCGCCCCAGGGGGGCACCGTCTACCTGGCGACGGCTGACGGAGAAGGCAACATGGTTTCCTATATCCAAAGCAATTATATGGGCTTCGGTTCCGGCCTGGTGGTGCCCGGCACCGGCATCGCCCTGCAAAACCGCGGCCACAACTTCTCCCTGGACCCCGGGCATGAAAATGCGCTGGTCCCGGGCAAGCGCACCTACCACACAATTATCCCCGGCTTTATCACCCGAGAGAGGCAGCCGGTAGGGCCTTTCGGAGTCATGGGCGGGTTTATGCAGCCCCAGGGCCACCTGCAGGTGGTCATGAACACCATTGACTTTGGCCTCAATCCCCAGGCTGCCCTGGATGCCCCCCGCTGGCAGTGGCTTCAGGACAAGACTGTGCTTGTGGAGCACAGCTTCCCCCAGGCAATTGCCGCCCAGCTCTCCCGCCGGGGCCATGACATCAGGGTGGCTCTGGACAGCGGCAGCTTCGGCCGCGGCCAAATCATCTGGCGGGACCCGCTCACAGGCGTCCTGGCTGGGGGCACCGAGGGACGAGCCGACGGCCATATTGCCTGCTGGTAAAAAATAAGCAGCCGCTAAGAGCGTTGACATCAGAAAAGTCTCTGTCAGGCTGCGCTGCCCTCCTGTTCTTGCGCAAACCAATAATGGAGCGCGCGAAGCAATAACGGGCGCATAGATTATAGATCAATAAAACGCCGTATGGGGTTGCCTTCTCGGCATATGCCACCATCGGCACAAAGGCGGCTGTTCATCACGAGCAGCCGCCTTTGTTGTGCGCCACGCATGGCGTATCACGTTATCCATCATGTGATACTTGAAATGAAAGATGTTGAAGAATCAATACTTCAATTTCTGCACCGCTTGGCACGACGGTATCACACGTACAACAATGGCGGGCAGCAGGTGGTTTGCCGTGGCAGTTTGGAGTTAGGGCTGTTCGCTTTTCATATCTCATCGTCTAGATGTATTGCAAACTTACACACCTCATCGCCGCAGACAACAGCTTGAAGGAGCTCAACCTTGACTGGCCTTTGGAACGCCGCTTCGAAATATTTAACGATATAACCCTTTGCACAATGACAGTAGGTTGAAGATACCGGAGTTTTAGTGGCCCTTACCCATCCGCAATCGCATCCATGGGTTTTTATGCAGTAAAGTGTATTTCCTTCCCTTATCAGTTGGTTACACCTGTTCCCAAGATTGATAATGAATTCATCAATATCTCTGGAGCTTTCATAGATCTTTCTGGCTTCCTTTTTTCTTGCCTCAAAATCACACGAGCATCTTTCCATTACTTCAACCCGGGTTTTCTCATCTATCAAAGTGTCTATGCGATCCATGGCGGCCTTGACCCATTTCGCTTTTGTCCCAGGACTAGAACCTGATGTCAGTGATTCACTGCCGGCCATAATCTTTTCTCGGACTTCATCGCTTACTGCAAGTTCAAGACTCCTATCGAGCTTTTCTATCCAGCTCAGTTTTTTCATTATTACTCCCCTCCTCGTCTGATACAGGCAAATTGAAAAAAGAGTGGGCACGGTGAAGCACTCTAGATATTCGTTATGCAATAGCCAATTTCCTGCAAAGTAAAAAATTTGGGGGGGAGCTTAGGCATCATTTTTTGAAAATGATCCAAGGGGCATTGAGGATTTCTGCATCGGGCGTTAAAAGCGCCGCAGGCAATGAGTAGAGTTCTGGCGCCGAAATAAATATATGCACGCTGCCAGCACCAGTAAAGCAAGGCCAAGGCCAGGCAGCAACAAATAATAAGCTCCTGCCCATGCAGCCGCCACCATATCCACTTCCCCCAGGATTTCACCTTCCAGGCTGATAACAGCTCTGCCAACAACCTGGCCCTTGCGGATCGGGGCTTTCAGGGCCAGACCCTCCTGCTTGGAATCAACAATTCCCCGATTCCAAATAAATTCCAGGTCCAGATTCCGGATCTGTTCAAGACTGAGCAAGGCTGACCAACTCTCTGCAGCCAGAATCTTCACCACATGGGTCCGGCCTCGAAAGCCGCTGACGGGGACGGTAAAAATCTGCCTGCCCTTTACAAACATGGTGTATTGTTTCCAGCCATTAAAACCATATTCCAGCAGCCAGCGGATATCCAGCCAGCGCCGTGCCTGAGTTGACTTGAGAATAACGCCTATGAGCTCTCTGCCGCCGCCCTTGGCGGTAGCCACCAGACAGAAGCCGGCGTTGCCGGTATAGCCGGTCTTAAACCCTGTAGCCCAGGGATAATAGGCATTGGGATAATCCTGCTGCAGCAGGCGGTTTGTATTGCCCCAGCGGATTCCCTGCCAGTGGTATTCGGCTGTGGCCGCCACCTGGCGGAGAAAGTCATTTTGGCTGGCGGCCTGGGCAATGATGGCCAGATCTCTGGCAGTGGAGACATGGCCGGGAGTATCATAGCCATCAGGGACGACGAAATTGGAATTTGCCGCCCCCAGTTCTTTTGCCCGCCTGTTCATCAGGGCGACAAAGGCCGCCACCGCCCGGTCTATGTCCATATGTTCAAAGCCGCTAATCCTGCGGCCCACAAAGGCTGCCGCAGTATAGGCGGCATCGTTGCCGGAGGGGAGAATGAGAGCATAGACCAGTTCGGCCACCGTCAGGCGGTCCCCGACCTTAAGCTTTGCCACGCTGCTGTCGGGGCCGATTCTGTATATTTCTTTCCCCACCTCCACCACTTCCCGTAAATCCGCTGCCTCCAGCAGCAACAGGGCCGTCAATATCTTGGTTGTGCTGGCAGGGCACAGGGCCTTGTCGGCATTCTTTTCATAGAGAACCTTGCCAGTGCCCACGTCCAGCAAAAAGGCAGCTTCTGCCGCCAGCTCCCCTGTCTGAGGAGAAGGCGGCAAGTCCGCTTCGGCCCTGGCGGCTCCCGCCAATAGCAGTGCCGCCACAAGCAATATATAAATACAGATACGTGCTTTTCCCATTCCCCGCTCCCCTAACTGACTGCCAGAGCCATTTCTTTACTAAATACTATTGACAATCAGAGGAAAAATGCCTAAAAAAAACCCGGGGCTCCCGGGTTTAGTTAATGATATAGGGAACGAACATGTCTTCCAGCTGGAAATTGCCATGATCCCCTTCCGGATCGGCAAAATGCATGCCATGGTCAGCCACAACAATGACCTTGCCCGTCCACTCCTTAAGCAGCAATCCAGTATACACATCCACCATGGCCAGGACCTCCATGGTCTCCTCCGCCAAGGGGCCGTAATTATGACCGGCATCATCAACCCCATGGAAATGAATCAGGAGATAATCGGGCTGTTTCTCGATCTGGGCCATGGCATTGCCGAAGACATCATCATCGGTGTTGCCGTCATTATACAAATCGGCGCTATAGACTGTATCGGTGTTCAGCTTGAGAATGCTGGCGCTGCCTTCCACCAAAATGTGAGTTTTATGTTCCGCTTCCAGCAGGTCAAAAATTGTCTGCACCTTGGGCTCTCTTGTAGAGCGGTCGACAATGCCGTTGACGCTTGGCGGCTGGCCGGTGACTATGGCAGCCAAACCTGCATTGGTAACCGGCTTGTATACTGTATTTACCTTGACGGCGGCGTCTAAGGCTGCCAAATTGGGGATGAGGCCTCTGTCCCGGGCCTCCTCGAACTGCTGGTAGCCAAGGCCATCAATGAGAATGACCATTACCCGCTCACCTTTATTAAGATAGTAGAGACTATCTGTATAGGCATCCATTACCGAAAGGGGGGGCGGATTGATGATTGCCCCGGCAATATTCCGGACCACAGTCTTGCTTTCGGGATGCAGATAGTTGATCTCATTGTTGCTGAGCTCAAGATAGCCGGCGCCGTTGAAACGCTCATATTCTCCACCCTTGCCCATGACTAACACGGAATTTATCTCTTCCGCAGCAACTGCGGTCAAAGGCAGCACCTGCTTCTGCTTAAACAGGGAAATAGCATATCCCTCCTCAAGCTCAGTTTCGCCTTCCAGATAGGGGTAACAGGTTAGCTGCTGCCGAAACATATTGCCCGGGGTAAGATGCAAGAGGTTTTCTGTCTGGGAAATGATGCTGACCCCCGCAGCCAGGCTGTCTGTTTCGTCTGCGATGACAATCCTGCTTATGTCCTTGATGCCTGCATTGACCGGATGCTTTGTGGCCACGGTGTTCCAGGCCCCGTCCTTTTTGACGATATAGCAGCCCCCCAGTTCATCACCCTTGAGCTGAGCAAATAGACCGTCACTGCCCATGAGGAGAATGCTGTATTTGCCGCTAAGGGGCTGGCTGGCCTCAATGAGTTTTACCAAGGGAATGCCACGGCCGCCCCCGGGGATTTTGACATAAGTGCTTCTGGGCAGTTCCGCCAGCGCAATATTATTCAGCACATCGCCGGTGACAATGCAAGCCCGGACAGCCTCTTGGCCCGACCAGAGATATACTATGGCGGCAATGGCAAGTGCGAGTGCCAAAACTAAAAATAACGTAAATTTTTTCATCTTTTCCCCTCCCAATCCTTGCAATCCGTTATCGGCCGGCGGTTTCAAAGCTGATGATATTTGGCAGCGTCAAATCCCCGGCCTTGAGGGTAAAGCCATCTCCTTCCGGGCAAATTGCCGCCCCCTGGGGCGCCTGCATTTTTTCCCCGGCAGTGTTAGTAAAAATGTAGCTCGGGCTTTCCGCCTGGCCCAGGGCGTCCATAATGGTCTTAACGCTGATTTCCCCGGCTTTTATTTCCGCAGGATATTTGCGGGCCAGCCTTTCCAAGCTGACAAAAGCTGTCTCGCCATAGGCCATGTACAGCAGTTCCTTTACATACATGCCCTTGGGCAAATCCTTGGACAGGAATAAGGGCTGTTCCTCCCCTTCGATAATCAGGTTGCCGGTAAGGAAAATGCTCATGAGCTCACGCTTCTCCAGGCCGTCGGCGCTTTTCAGAAGAATGTGCTCACCCCCGGCGCCGGCAGCAAACTTAGCAATTAAATCCTCCGTCTTGACGGCCTTATATTCGGCATCATAGTATGTAATCTTCTCCTGCCCCAGCTTTTGTACGGCAACATCAAAGAGCACTATTTCCCTGATAGCGGCAATTTCCCCTGAAATCAGCTCTAGACCCTGAAGGTTGCCGACCCAGTACATCGAGCGTTCGCCGTCAATCCCTGCTCTCAAGGGACGATGCTTTTCTTTCATGGGCTCCCCTTCGGCCTCATAGAATAAGATAATCTTCTTTTTTGCCAGAATCTCTTCAGGCACGATGATGGAGTAACCGTCCCCGGCATAAAACCTGATGCCGTTATAGTCCGCCTGTTTGACTCCATGTCTGGCCAAAATGTCATCCAGCCATACGCCCTTGACATTGAGCTGAGCAATATCGCCGCTGGAAGAAATATTGCTCAGCTTCTCTTCACTGCTGCCCATTTTATAGATGTCGGCCAAAGAAATGTTTGTTTCCCCTTCAAGTCCCCGGATTTCAATAAAATAGTCCTTGTACTCAGAATCGGGGCCTGGTCCGGAATCACGGGCGCATCCAGAAAGCATAAAGAGCAGGGCAAAACATAGGATGATGCTTGCTGTTTTTTTCACGATTTCATCTCCCTTTCCAATACTTCTGCAAAAACATGCTGAGACTGCAGGTAGCAGCTAGGCCCGCTTTAATTTGTTAATATATATTTCCATATAGAGGATAAAAAATCCTTTTCCAATATCCAATCCTGGGGGGAAATGGTATGATAATTTTAAAGAATGTTAATTGTGCTGGGAGGGGTTATTATTATCAATAAAAAATTAATTGCCCTCGTTTCGCTCGCCTTTATGCTATTGGCGTTCGCCGGCTGTGTAATCCAGGTTTCCCAACCGGAACCAGAGTTAGAACTTACGGTAATATTCCTAGACGAAGAAATTCGGGAATACATCCAAAGGGCCAGAGCCGGCGAAGGGGACCTGGACACTTTATATTGGGAAATAGTATTGGAACCTGTTCAGCGGGAACTGACCGCCAGGAACAGCAGCATTAAAATAGAGAAATATCAGCAGCCGATTTACAATTTTGATGAACTGGAGCAGGCAATAGAGCTATTGTCCGCAAGCAATGTTGCCGGCATTGTCACAGACGCTCTGAAAAAATCCAATAATTATATCGAAGGCGTGGATACCATAGTCTATATCTTTCCCTGCAATCCCGAGGACAGTTTTACCAAAGAGGAAATGAAAGGGGTGCGGGGAGTCTCCGGCCTCAACTGTGGCACAACTATCTTGTCGGTCAATCCCCTGGCGCCGGATTGGCAGAAAACCTTGTCCTATGTCGCTGCCCATGAATATCATCACGTCACCTGGGGCATTCGCCACGGGCATAAATTTGCCGGGAATGTGTTGGAAGTCCTGATCCTGGAAGGCCGCGCCGACTCTTTTGCCAATCTAGTCTACCCAGGCCTCTCCTTGCCCTGGACTTCTTCCTTAAGCAGGGAACAAGAAAAGAAAATATGGCGGGACACAGTTAAGGATAACCTTGATAACACTGACCTGGTCTTCGCCAAAAACCTGACCCAGGATGAATTTTGGTCGGGCTATGCCATTGGTTTTCACATCGTGCAGGCCTATATTGCCAACAACCCGAAGGTAAGCGTTGAGGAATGGACAGGGCTGACAGCTGAAGAACTCTTTTCGGACAGCGGCTATGAAGACTGGCTGGCAAACTGAAAAGAAAAGGCGGAAATAATGCCGCCCTTGTTTATCCTTTTTTGGCCTGCTCATAAACCCGGTGCCAGTCCGGGAAACTCCGCTTCATCGCTACCGGCATGAAGGTTTTCTTGTCGACACAGACGTTAACAGATGTGGCGGTAGCGCACAGTTCCCCCCTGGGATTAAGGATCTCATACCCATAGACAACCCGGAGGCCGTCGTATTTTTCAATCCAAGTTTTAATCCTGGCTGCTTCTCCGTACCGCAAGGGCTTGCGGTATTTGATCTGGACCTCCAGCACCGGTGATACCACCCCCGCATCTTCCATGGCCACATAATCGCAGCCCAGGCTTTCAATCAGCGCTGTGCGCCCCAATTCCATATAGACCAGGTAGTTGGCGTGGTAGACAACCCCCATTTGATCGGTCTCAGCATATCTGACCGGAACTTCAGTTGTTGCTGTTTGCATTTTTCCTACCCTCCCGAGAATTAACTAAGCGCTAAGATATTCGGTCAAGACAAACCTCATAGTGATAGATTTCATATCGGACATGAAAGCGATCTTTCTTTTCTTTTCGGATTAAGAAGACCTCATCATCAAGAGCAAGCAGATAGATGTTTCCACCGAGATACCTGATTTCTTTAACTTCGGCGCCCTCACAGCCAACGATTCTTTGCAGCCCTCCGGATTTTACTATGGACATAATCTCATTTTCTGCTTTCAGGCTATAATAAATATCTCTGGGATTAATCAGCAAGGCAATGATCAGCAGGATGCCAGCAAAACCGACCCACAGCATTCTTCGCTTCATTAACCTTCCCCTCTCCTTCCTAAGGCTAACAACTCAGGAAAATTGTACCCTTATTATACACTATAACTGGAAAAGGGGTTGCAGTTATCGCTGTATCCTGTATAATGCAGTTAGCAATAAAATTAAGCCCGGGGTTAATAAAGTTAATTTCTCGGGACAGGAGGAGGGCAATAATGTTTAAATTTCCTCAGGGACTGTATGTGGATGTCCGTATTGAAGAAACCTTTGACACCAAAATCAGCTTTAAAAAGAAGGAATTGCAGGAAGAGAAGATCCGCAACAACAAAGGAGCCTTTATCCGGGTGTTTGACGGCAAGCGCTGGTATTACAGCTCTACGACGAATGTAGCCGGCATTCAAGAGCAAATTGACGCTTTGGCGAAAATGGCGGTTCCCGACCCAAACATACTGCAGCACCCGATAGTCCAGGCATTTGAAGTGCACCGGGAATCCCAGATTCAGCATGATAAGCAGTCGATTACAGACATTCCTGTCAGGGATAAGCTGGAATTGTTGGAGAGCTACCTGGCCCTGATCACCGACCCGGCAATTGTCCACCACACCTCTTATTACGTGGACAATAAAACCATCAAGTCTATTTACTCCTCCAAAGGCACTGCCGTCACCTTTGACAAGCAAACCTGCGGCATCCGCCTGACCCTTGAGCTTGCCTGCGGCGAGAAAAAGGATCAGGCTACAGTGTCCAAAGCCGCTGTCAATTTTGCCGAACTGCAGAGACTGGAAGAATTCATCTCCGCTGAAATTGAAAAGAGCGTCGCCTGTACCCGGGATGCTGAACCCGTGACCCCAGGGGAATATACAGTCCTCCTCAGCCCCGAGGCCACCGGCGTCTTTACCCATGAGAGCTTCGGCCACAAGAGCGAATCAGACTTTATGGTGGGGGACGAAACCATGAAAGCCGAATGGGCCCTGGGCAAAACCATCGGGCCGGAGGGGCTCACGATTATCGACGACGGCGGCGCATCGGGCAGCGGCTACACCCCCTACGATGATGAGGGCACTAAAGCCAAGAAGACATTTATTATCTCCAAGGGTATTCTCAGCGGCCGCCTGCACAGCGCGGCCACCAGCGCCGCATTAGAGGAGCCCCTGACCGGCAACGCCCGGGCCATGAACTTTGAATTTGAACCGATAGTGCGCATGACAATGACTTACATTGACAAAGGCGACAGACCCCTGCAGGCAATCGTCGCCGAAATCCAAAAGGGCATTTATGTTGAGACCATTAAACACGGCTCGGGGATGTCCACCTTTACCCTTGCCCCTGCCAGGGCATATAAAATCGAAAAGGGCCGCATCACGACCCCGGTAAAGATCTCAGTAATCACCGGCAGCGTTTTCGAAACCCTTGCAGATGTGGATGCCGTCAGTTCTGAGTTTGAACTCCTCAGCTTTGTCGGAGGCGGCTGCGGCAAGATGGAACAGTGGCCGCTGCCTGTAGGCTTTGGCGGTCCCTATACCCGAGTCAAAAAACTTAAGGTTCAATAGGGGGGAAAGCAATGAAACAAGAGCTTATTGCCATCAGAGAAAAGGAAACTGCCGTTAGGATCCAAAACAGCCAAATCAACGCCGTCCGCCTCAAAGACATCGTCAAGAAGGGCGTGCGGGTTTATGAAAATGGCAAAATTGGCATCGCCGGCGCCATTGGCGACATCAGCGAGGATACCCTGGTGGAAAATGCCGTCCAGAACTTATCAACCGGCATTGACTACCCCTATCCTCTATCCACGAATAAGGACCGGCGCTGCTATAATGACAAGCCAATGACTGCTGAAGAACTGCTGGCCCAAGCGGAATCCGTTCTCGCCGTCCTACGCCGGGAATACTCGGATTTTAGCTTCAGCGAAACCATTGCCGCCGCGGAAATCGTCCAAGAGATGCGAAATTCGGAAGGACTGGACCTGGAATATAAAGACGCCTTTTTCTCTCTGGGCCTGATCTTAAAAGACAAGAAATCCGCCAATCTCTTTGACGGCTTCATCGTCTGTGAGGGCCGTCAATTTGACCCGGACCAATTCTGGAACATTACCCGCCCCCTGCTGGAAGCCTACCGGACCCCGGTGGCTTTGCCCGCCGGCGAAACCCTGCCGATTTTATCCTTCGATATCAGCGGCACACTGGGCTTCTTGGCAAAATCCCTTCACGGCGAGCGCTATGCTACCGGCAGCTCCCTTTTCAGCGGGAAAATGGGACAACAGCTGTTTAACGAAAAGATCGCCCTGGAACAAAACAGGAACCCGAAATTCGGGCCCACAGCCTTCTTTGACATGGAAGGGGTTGTCCTCAAAGAAGACCGTTATCCCCTGATCGAAGCCGGCAAGCTGGTCAGCGTCTTCACCGACAAAAAAACCGCTGGCCTATACAACCTGCCCCATACCGGCGCCGCCGGCGGCGAGTATGATAGCATGCCCGGGCTGACTGCTGCCCGCAACACCCCCATCCCCCTGCGCTTTAAGACCGACTCAGGGGACCTTAAGGCTGCCCTCAAGGGCCAGCCCGCCATCCTGGTAGTGGCCAGTTCCGGCGGCGACTTTACCCCCGACGGCAGTTTTGCTGCTCCTGTTCAAGTGAGTTTCCTCTTTGACGGTGAGCGCATTGTCGGCAAACTCCCTGAATTCACCATGCGTTCTCACCTCTACAAGATGCTGGGCCAGGACTATATCGGCACCTTTGACAACACTGCCTTCTATCTGGGGGACCTGCCCACACAACTGCAAAGCTGCTACATGACCATCATGCGCTAAAGACAAAACCCGCTCTCGAAGCGGGTTTTATTGTTGGGAACGGTCTCCGCCCCCAAGTCCATCTATTCCTTAAAAAGCCCCAGATATTGGCCGTACCCCTCTTCTTCCAGCTTCTCCTTGGGGATAAACCGGAGGGCGGCGGAGTTGATGCAATACCTGAGCCCAGTGGGCTTAGGGCCATCAGGGAAGACATGGCCCAGATGGGAATCAGAATGTTTGCTCCTAACCTCGGTGCGCGCCATGCCATGACTCTTATCGACCTTTTCCTCCACAAGATCCTTGTGCAGAGGCTTAGTAAAGCTGGGCCAGCCGCAGCCGGCGTCAAACTTATCCAGGGAGGTAAACAGGGGCTCGCCGCTGACAATGTCCACGTAAATCCCCTCCCGGGTTTCATCCCAGAAATCATTGTCAAAAGGGGGTTCGGTGCCACTCTCCTGGGTCACATGATACTGGATTTTCGTCAGCTTATCCTTCAATTTGCTTTTTTCCAGCGCCCAGCGTTCCCGGATAAACTCATCCCGTCCGGAACTCTTGCGGTAATTCTTGTAATGGGCGGGATTCTTTTTATAAAAACCCTGATGGTAATCTTCCGCGGGCCAGAAATCACCGGCAGGCAGAATTGGGGTGACAATGGGGGCGGAGAAGCGGCCGCTTTCGGCAAGCGCCACCTTGGAAGCCTCCGCCGCCTCTTTTTGCTCAGGTGTATGATAAAAGATTGCCGTCTTGTAGGACGCGCCCTGGTCACAAAACTGTCCCCCCGGATCTGTAGGGTCAATCTGGCGCCAATACATCTCCAGCAGGGTCTCATAGGCCAAGATACCCGGATCATAGACAATTTGGACGGCCTCTACATGGCCGGTTTCCCCCCGGCAGACCTGTTCGTAGGTAGGATTGGCCAGGAAGCCGCCGGTGTAGCCGGAGATTACTTCAATTACTCCGGGGTATTCGTCAAAAGGCGCTACCATGCACCAGAAGCAGCCCCCGGCAAAAGTCGCAAGTTGATGTGCTGACATAAGCTTTCACTCCTTCTCATTATATTATTACCAAAAAACCCAGTAAGGGGCAATAATTATTTAATTCGGTTAAAACCCTATGTTAAGTTTTACGAGTGAGGAAAAGTACGATATCATAACCCTATCAAGGGAGGGATATTATGAAAAAGCTTCTTGCTCTTATTCTTGCAGTTTTTCTAGCCATCAGCGCCACCGGGTGCGGAACCGGGATCAGCGACTTAGAGATACTCAAGCAAACCTATGAAAATATGCAAAACCTGAAGTCTTCTAAGTCTAAGATTACCGTAACTATTAGTATGGAAGATATAACTTTGCCGCCCATCAGATATGAGGTTCTTTATCAACCTGATAAAACCTTCCTGAAAATGGATTTAGACCTTTTTGGAACCGGCGAGAAAACCAGGTTCGAAATCCTTGTTCAGGGCAGTGAAGTGAAACTGCGCTCAGATATGCTGGAAGAGGTGGATGAAGAAACTCAGAATACCATCAAAACCGCTATCACCGAAGGGATGGAAAATCCGCAGAAATATGAGGACCTGTTCCTCGAAGCCCAAGAGATGACCAATTACGAAGTAATTAATAACGCTTACGGGCTGGATGCCAAGAAATATAAAACCTTTAAAATGACCGTAGACAGCGAGAAACTCAAAAAGACAGTCTCTAAGGAAATGAGAGAGGAACTGGAAAATCAAATGCTCCAATCACCTGAAGACTTAGATGCTGCTGAACTGGCCAAAGTTCAAAACCAGATTGAGCATATCATCGCTAATCTTCAGGTTGAAATGGGGGCAGTGGCGGTAGTAAAAATCGAAACTAAACATTTCCACAGCCTCGAAATGGATATGAGCGTGAAATTTCCATTGTTTGTCGGGACAGAGACCGAACAGTCAGAGATAGTGTCTACCAATTACAAGATCATCATCGACTACCTGGCAATTAATACCGACTTGGAATTTCCGGATTTCCAGTAAAGATATGGCCCGCAGCAAAAGCGGGCCTCTTTGATTCCTTCTGGATCTGCTCCGGCAGGTCCTTTGCCATTATTAGCGGCGCTGCCGGAGCTTACTGCCCTGCCCATCCTATTTCGATGATTCTCTCATTCAGCATTCAAAACAATCTGTATAGGAAGCCGCTGACAAGAAGAAACTGTATATAACTTAATTAATGGGAGGAAAGCACGTGCGCGCAAAAGGTAATTGTCTCAAAGGCGGCATTTGCGCTTTTATCTTTCTGCTCATTATTCTTAGCGGAAAGCTCTCTGCCCATCGCCCGCTGTTCATTAAAACCGATAATACTCAGCTGGAAAATGCCCGCGCCATTCCCGATCCGGAGATTTCCCGGGCGATTTATGCGGAACTGGCCCCGGGCAAGGCCCACTTCTACCAGTTCGTTCTCATGGAAGATCAGGAGTTCTTTGCGCAGATGCTGGTCCCCGCCCGTCCCCGCTATAAAGATTTCCAGCCAACTTTGGCCTTAATCGGTCCGGGCCTGCCGGTGCCGGCTGCGGAGATTCCCTTTGCCCTGCCCCCGAATACCGGTGCCCTCATTCTGCCCTGGGAAGATAAAGAAGTGTTTTTTGAGCCCTTTACTCAAACCCGGTATTACATGGCCAGGGAACTGCGGCGCTCGTTGCCGGCAGGGACCTGGACGCTGGCAGTATATCAGCCTGAAGGCAAGGGAGGCAAATACACCTTAGCGGCAGGGGAGAAGGAGCAATGGGGAGTACAAGATATCCTTGCCTTCCCCGCCATCTGGTTCCGGACCCGCTGGTGGTACAGCCCCGGCCAGACCATTGCCATAATCCTGGCGGCGCCGGCCCTTGCCGCCCTGCTGTCCTGGTTGTTGCTGCGCATCTTGAAATAATCTGCCCTGTCGGGGTATTTTTTTTCTTCCAGAGTGAATAGCAATTGCAGCAAAAAGATGAAAATAATCAGCAATTTCTGAAAGGCGGGCAGGGTAAGTAACCTGATACTCTTAGGTTGTAAGCTTTTATTCAATTTCACATTCGGAGGTAAGTATGAAAAAGATTATCTCATTGATAGTGGTTGGCTTCTTAGTCCTGGGAGCAGGGTGCGGCGGCAGTGGCAGCGGAAATTCTAGAGATGTTTCTGTCACTATAGAAGTTCCACAGGGGTGGCGGCAAAGAGATATCCAGGGCCAAATAGTCCTATTCGATTATACTAACGACCAGGGTGGATTCTTTTTCGTCACCAAGGAAGGCGCTGTTGGAAAGAACCTTGCGGAACATATAGTGCATAAAAAGTCCTTTTATGAGGAACAGTACGGGAATGTAGAGTGGCTGGGGACAGCAGAATTAAGCATTGATGGCCGCCCTGCCCAGGAGATTACTTACATGGCCAACGACCTAAAGAATAAGGATGCATATGTATGGATTGGCAAAAACGTGTTCAGATTTAACATAGTAACTACGGAAGCAATATTCGACGACATCCATGACGACTACTACAGTATTCTAAAATCGGCCAAATTCAAATAGGGATACAGCAAGCTAGGCTGTGCTACCCAGGTAATTCTGTGGGGGCCGGGTTTTCGTCCCCACCTGATAGGACTACGTTTAAGAAATAGGCAAGGCGCCATTAAACGGCAGCCTTTTTTTTGGTTCCGCCAATGATATAATGAGCTCAGACTAAAAAGGCAGGTGCTGAAGATGCCGGAAATCGCTGTCGGTGTCCGGGAATTATTGGCTGTCAAGTTCGGACCCCGCAATCTCAGCTGGACCATGACCCATCCGGCTGTAATGCAGCAAGGGATCCAAGGCCACAAGGATGCAACCAAAAATCGCCCCCCGGAATACCAGCGGGAAGTCCCGGTGGAATCGGGCTGGATTGAGGGCAGCTGGCATCTCCGGGTTCGTGGCCGCATTGACGGCCTCCTGGATACAGGAGAATATATCCTGGTGGAAGAAATAAAGACCACCCGGGCGGAGGACCCCTTAAACCTGCTGCCGGAACATAATCAGTTTTATCTGGCTCAGCTCATCCTCTATGCTTACTTTGTCGCCTGCGATAACCCCGACAGGGATGTGCAGGCCCGGCTGACCTGGTGGCGCCTGGACACTGAAGAGGAAATGCAGATTGATCTCAGCCCAGAGCAAATTGCCTCCGGGGAGGATTTGTTCCGCCAGCTGGCCACTGAATACATCCGCCGGGAAAGACTGCGCCGGGAGCGCCTGGAGCAGCGCAACAACAGCCTTAGCAGTATGGAGTTTCCCTTTTCCAGCTATCGCCCGGGCCAGGAGGAGCTGGTGCGCACAACTGCCCTGGCCTTGGAATACGGTCAAGACTTGATGGCAGAGGCCGCCACCGGCATTGGCAAGACTGTGGCCCTGCTCTTGCCGGCAATTGCCTGGCTGGGCCAAGCCCCTGCCGAGGCTAAGGTATTTTTCCTGACGGCCAAAACTTCCGGCCGGGATATCGTCTTGGAAACACTGAAACACTGGCCGGATCTTGAACTGGTAACCGTCTGCCTTGAGGCCAAGGAACGCTGGTGCACCTATCCCGACGGCGACTGCGATAACTGTCCCCTGGGCCAGGATTTTTATGCCAAGACCGCTAAAATACTGCCCAAACTCCTGGCAGCAAAACTCCTTACTCCTGACCTCATATACCAATTCGCTGGCATCGAGGGCATCTGCCCCTTTGAACTGGGATTAGAGGCGGCCACCCAGGCAGATTTAGTCATCGCCGACTATAACTACGCCTTTGACCCCATGGTCCAGCTGCAGCGCTTCTTTGGCTGGAATAAGATTCCCGCCGTCTTGCTGGTGGATGAAGCTCACAACCTGGCAGCCCGGGGGCGAGAAATGTTTTCTGCGGACCTGGGGAAGAAACAGGTCCTTGAGCTCTCAAGGGAACTAAAGCTTTTTGCGCCCGGCCTCAGCGTTCAGCTTAAGGAACTAAACAGTACTTTTATCCAGTGGAATAAGGAGCTGAAGGCCCAGGGAACCAGGCAGCTGCTGCTGGACAAGCTCCCCCGGGGATTACCTGCCAAGCTCAACCGCCTGGCAGAAGATATAGCCCTTTCAGGCTACAGCAGCCCCAGCCTGCAAGAATTTATCCGCCGCTTAGTTCGCTTCAACAGGATTGTGCAGCGCTTAGGCCCGGAACACGCCATTTACCTTGAGCGCCAAGGCGGGGATACAGTGCTCAATCTATTCTGCATCAACCCCGGCCCCCTGCTGCAAAAACAGCGGCAAAAGTGCACAGCAGTGTTTTTCTCCGCCACACTCAGCCCCGGCCCCTATTACCGGGAACTCCTGGGCTGCCGTGAGGAGTACCTGGATTTGTCCCTGCCCTCGCCCTTTCCCCGGGAAAACCGGCTGTTTGTCCATATTCCCGGCGTCAAGACCACTTATGCCGCCAGGGCCAGCTATTACCCGGCTGTGGCCAGGTACATCGCCCGGATTATCCAGGAGCAGCCGGGCAACTACATCGCCTATTTCCCCTCTTATGCCTATCTCAGGGAAGTCGCGGCGCTTCTGCAGCATGAGCTGCCCGGAGATTATCAGCTACACCTGCAGCGATCAGGGATGGACCTGGAAGAACGCGCGGACCTGCTGGAGCAGCTTACCGGGCCCGGAGCCAATATTGGCCTGGCAGTAATGGGCGGTCTCTTCGGTGAAGGGGTAGACATGCCCGGAGAGATGCTGATTGGCACTATTATCGTCGGCCCAGGCTTGCCCATGGTCTCCCCCCAGCAGGAGCTTATCCGCAGCTACTTTGATGAGCGGGACTACAGCGGCTTTTTATACGCATACCAGATACCCGGCATGCTCCGGGTGGTCCAGTCAGCGGGACGGGTGTTCAGGACCCATGAAGACAAAGGTGTGGTCGTCCTTCTGGATGACCGCTTCCGCCAGGAAGGCTACCGCCAGCTGCTCCCTCAATACTGGCAGGAGGAAGGCCTGCTTTCCGGCAACTGGCTGCAAAGAATCCGGGAATTCTGGGCAGAAAATACCGGGGAAGCGTAGCACCTCCCCGGTATTCAAAGATAGGAGTACGGTTCTCTGCCTCGTTTTAGGCGGCTGGGTGCTGCTCACTCCTTAAGCTGTCAGCACAAAGATTAAGCTCAAACAGAGGAAGACAGATAATATTTTGCAGCATTTCATATTTCCGCACCGAATTAATTGTGGATATAAAAATCTATACCTTGGCTGTATCTGTCGTAATCATTGTCCTCTAGTTTGTAAATACTGGGTTTGGCATATTCATTGCGATGCAAATCGTAATTATCATACCAGCCAAGTTCAGCCCGGTATATTTCCCCGGTTTCAGAGTCGTAAAGCCTGTCGTAACCCAGGGTAGAGTCACTGTTTTTTTGGGAAATCGCATCATTTACCGGTTGCCTCGCGTGCCAGGCTGCATTATAGGAATCGTAAGCCGCCTGCATCGCCCGGGCGTTATCTAAAATCGCCCGAGTCGCATCTTCGGATTTTTGTTGATATGAGCGAACATAGCTTTCGCTAAAAGTAAAAGATTTCAGGCAGTTTGCCAATACATCCTGCAGCTCCAAAAATTCGTCCGCCGGCGCCATGATCCCCATAACGTTATAAACAGTTAGCGGGAAGCAATCAATACCATCTTGATAGTAAGTTCCTAAAGACACTACCGAGCCGCTGAATAATCCTTCGCAAGGTATATTAGAGTTTTCAAGAGTTACATGGGCGCGGACCACAGAAGAATCAAGGGAATAGGAGGATAAGAGACTTTCCAGCGGATGAGTTTCAACAATATTTAAGCTGTTAAATTTCATTACTGCAGCTCTTAAGCCCTGGCTGGAAAGCCAATCCACGTATTCATTCCATTTTGAATAAAACTCTAACACCGTACCAGTGCTTAATACAGGACAACCTCCATAAAGGCTGTTCGCTCCGTAATAGGTTCTAAAAAAATCGCGGGCATCATCACTTTTCATAAACGGATTAAATAGATAGTAATAAAATATTCTGCGTTCAGGACGATTAGGATCATAAGCTATGAGGCCGAATTCCAGATTCGAGGGATTCACCTCATACCGCCAGCCCTTAGGCAATTGTATCGAAAAGTCATTTGTTGATACAGTCCCCAGAGTGTAATTAATTGCTGGCGCATTTTGTGCTCCCATTGAAAGTTTACCGTTTCCATTATTATTGCCATTGTTGCCATTGTTGCCTGGGCCGATATTTGCGCAACCGCATAAACAAACCGGGAGTAACAAACAAACTGCGAAGATAACCGATAAAAATTTTGCCATATTAACCTCCCTTTCATAATTTGATGACGTACCCTTACTTATCACGTATCAAGAACTCCATATCTTCAAAAGCCTCACACAGCCGTTTGTGTTTAATGACAAAAACAATATTTGGGAAATTGCTTTTCTGAACTGTTACAGAAACTCCTTCATGGATAAAAATCTGTATATTTTTATAGCCTTTTTCTGCAGCAGTCTGGTACCGGTAATTTTTATGGCTTCGCTTATACGCCTCCATTCCTTCAAGATGAGAAAGGTAATCGCTATAGGAGTAAGGAATATCTGAGGACTCAAAAACATCGGTTAGCTGCAATGTCATGGGACCCTCAGAAAACTCCTTCTCATCTAATATCGGCAAGATGTCTGTAACCCTGTAATTATTCAGTATAGTATCCATTCTCTGTTTGAGGGCAGCCGCTTGCTGTAAAACATTGTCTTTCCCAGATAAATTAAGACTGCTTTTGTCAAGCATCGAGACTAAAAGGGCATCAGGAATAGTATATAGGGCCGGCGAAGATAATATATGTTTTCGGTTTCCAGGTTTCTCTGCATTGCTGTATTGTTTGTTGTAGTACTGCTTTGCCTGTTCCTTCATATAAATTTCCATCAAAGGCATAGCCAATGATAATATTTTTTGGCTTCTTTTTTCGAAATAGTTCATGTCTTTATTGAGGTTTGTCAAAAGATATCTGCCCTCATCTTCAAAACCTGCTACTGCTTCCCCGGATAAAGCCGCTACTTCCGGCGCGCAGAAGAGAAGATGACAGAATGCTTGATTGGTTTTGGACCGCATATAATATGGGGAGATCTGACCGGTCATGTATAATGGAATCCACGCTTCCAGCCCAAGCATAATCTCTTTAAAAGGCCTGTCCAAGTAATGAATTTGATTAATATGATTTCCTCTCTTAATCATCATGGCAAGACCGAACATCCACTTTTTCGAAAAGTTTACATCCTCACTTAGCTTTTCAATGGTAAAATCGGAAAAAATGGTGACGGTTCCGACTTTCTTTGCCGTAGCTACCATCTTTAAAAAGTCTATAGTACCGGTCCGCATCTCTTGAAAACCATAATAGTGTCTCTTCGTAGGCAGCAGGAAAGGCGCTTGCGGAATATGGATAGCATTAAAACTGATGGCGTCAATATATTCTTCTAAATTAAAATCATTTAGTTTTTCCAAAAAATGACTAATAGAATTTTCGTTTTTAAGAGTCCTGTTTATCAGCCAATCAGACAAGAGATCCGGAAAGTTTGCATAGGACAGTTCCTCAAAAGGGATCCCAAATTCCTTTGCATAAAAAGCGCGCTGGCTTTCGCTAAAATAATATATTTTAAGGTAGTTAGCTAAGTTTAAAATAAATAGATCAATATCTGCAGGTTTTCTTTGCCCCCGGCGAATACGGGACATCAAGGATGGATCTATGGAAAGATATTTCGACAAATGCACATTGGAAATATTTAATTGCTCAAAGATACTGTTGGTGTTATGGGAAAAGGTATTTAATCGCTGAGACTCTCTTCTCAGGTCTTCAACAAGAAGATGGTTGAATTGCTGGTAAATATCTTTTGGGAATTCGGTTATTCCATTATCTCGAGCAAGCAAAGACAAGCCTTCACTAAGTTTCATTAAGGTTTTACTTTCGCTTGCTATTGTTCTGCTGCCATTTTTAAGCCTACTGATTAGAGAAGCGTCTACTCCGGCAGCCTTGCTGAGTTCGGCATTAGTACAGCCAACGTTTTCGCAACAGGTTATAAAGAATTCCGAGAATTTCACTGCACGCCTCCTCTATTTTGCTATTATTATAGAGATAATAGAAGATATTAACAATGCTTTTCAGGAACTGTCATTGACAAAATGTGTCATTATACGAAAAGAATCCAGCATTTTAAAAAACCGGGAGGTTACCCTCCCCGGTTCTCTTTAATTGTACCTTGGCTCGTCTCTCTCCAGGATTGTCTTTAGCCTGGCATTGCAGTCGGTCAGATTATTAAACTGTTCAAATTGGAGCCAGGCTCCGGGAACGTAGCTGTCACCGCCATAAAAGTGATTCTCAAGTGTCTCCTGAACTTGTCCCCTTTTGGCGATGCCTGTAAACATGTTTGTGCCGCTGTTATTCTTGATGATGTAGACTCCGGGCTTGTTGTCAGGCAATTCCTTAATCGCCTTTTTCGAAAAACGTATGTTCAGCTTATTCAATAGTACTCTCTCCCTTTCTGTATGCTTACTTTTCTAGGATGCATTCCTACAATCTTTCGTAGCTCCTGCTTATATAATGGCCATTTGCCCACCTGATCCGGCATTTGGGTAACGTCGGGGTCGGCGGCTGAATTGCCTTCAATAATTATGACGCGGCCATCTTTGCCCAGGGCTACATCCCAGCCCACATACCGGACAGTAGGCACAACCTGAGCAGCGGCAGCAACCGTTGCCAAAATCCTATCCCAAAAGGGTACTTTAAAACCGATTATGGGTTTCCCCGAAACAGGATGCAGGATAAACCGTCTTGACTCCATATCAACACCGGTGGACGTGACAATGCCTGAGGGGATGTCGATGATTGAAGCGATACCGTTGTGATGAAAATTATCGGCGCACTTATCCCCATTGCCGCAGCGCAAAGTGGCTGTCATCACTTTGACTGTCCCGTCAGTGCCTAATAAAGTTACTACCCGCAGGGTATTTACCGATATAGGATTAAATTCTGCCATCTCAGCCCACTGCTCGATAATTTCCTCAACCAAAACTTTTTCCTGACAAAGGCTGTGATAAAGACCCGGCAGGTCCCCATTATCGGTGACCTCTTGGACCCGCACCCCCCAACCGAAAGAGCCGGCTACGGGTTTAACAAAAAATCGCTTGTTCCTGGATACAAAAGCGGCGAAATCCTCAAAAGAGCATTCCATTGTGTTCAACCATTCTCTGCCCACGAAAGCGGCAAAGGTTTTGTTAAAGCGGGACTTGGTATTAAAAATATCTCTGTCCTCTTTATGATTGCAGGTGTTTATAATCCGCTTCCGCTTTTTCCAAACGATAAAATTCTTGCGGTCTGCATGACTGCGCAGAAAAAAATGGTATCTGAAGTAATCGTCTATTGCTCCGCCATAGAATTCACAAGCCCAGACCACATCAAGGAAAACACTCAATCTAAGAAAAAAATTCGCCTCAGGCATATAGTCCCGGATATAGGCTTTTATCTTCTCAGCCCTTCCCCTTACACTCCCCACGATTAACCGCCCCTCTCAATCCAACCATGAGCAGTAATAAAACAAAATTCCCCTGGTATATAGTTCTCTGTCCTGCATAATTTTTCCTGCAATACCTTGTCCCGGTTTAATGCAAATCGAACAGGTCCGCTGCCATGCGGACCTGTTGGGTATAAAGGAGCCTATCCCTTGTCCTTTGCCAAAGGCAAGATAAACAGTCCCCCGTCACTGGCAATTTCAGCGTAATAAATATCCTCGATCCGTTTGTAACCCTGCTTTTTTATCTCTTTTCCCAGCCAGTTTTCGTCGATACCCAGTGTCTTTAAATTTTTCTTAACCATTTTGCCAGTGACAATGATTTCAGCTGGCAGATTTTTTGCAGCCTGCACAGGGACATTCATATCTTTCCTGGTGACAGTCTTGCAATCTTCTTTCTTGAGCACAGATAATTGGCCGTTTGGTTCCAAAATCGCATAATCCACTTCACTGATATCAAAAGTACCGGCAGTGCGCAGCAGAACGTTGAGGTCGTCAAGACTCAGCTTGGTCCGGGCCAAAGCTTTTGGATCAATCTTGCCCTTACTAATCAGGATTGATGGCAAGCCTTCGATAATTTGCCTGACAGCGCTTGACTTTAGCGCAATATACCCCATCAAGATTGTCAGTCCGCCCCACAGAATCAGGCAATAGATACCCTGCAGAATAGGCAGTCTGTTATCTGTGGTCAAGGACGCCGCTACCGAACCAATGGTAATGCCGGTTATATAATGGAAGAATGTCAGCTGACTCAGCTGTTTCTTGCCCATCAACAAAGTCATCACCAGCAAGACAAAAAAAGACGCAAGTATTCTTACTGTAAGCTCGAGCCAATTCAAAGCTTCATCTCCCCTACGTCATTTTCCTTATTATCTTGTGCAGATACTGTTTATTTATCTGTTGTCTAGAGCCAAGACTTAAGAGGATATAAACCAAGTTTGTAGAATTGAATTAGATATACAAGCTGAGTGGAAAATATGCTCCCACAGCAAATAACGGACAAGGACGGGTGGCGCTATGAATAAAGATGATGTCGTACTTGTAACCGGGGCCAACTCCGGAATGGGCAAGGCAACAGCCCTGGCCCTAGCCAAAACCGGAGCCCAGGTGGTAATGCTCTGCCGCCATCCAGGCCGTGGACAAGTTGCCCTGGAGGAGATCCGTTCTGCCAGCAATAATAAATCTGTTATGCTTATGCTCTGTGACCTAGCCAGCATTGAAGACATCTGCCGCTTTGCCGATGAATTCCGTTCCCGGTATTCCACCTTATCGGTGCTAATCAACAATGCCGGGATCCTTGCTTCCAGTCGGCAACTGACCAAAGATGGATATGAGCTGAATTTCGGCGTCAATTATCTTGGCCATTTCCTTCTCACCAATCTGCTACTGGACCTCATCATCCCGGCCAAAGGCCGGATAGTCACCCTGTCCTCTGTGGCCCACAAAATCGGCAGCATTCATTTCGACGACATTAACCTCACCAGCAGCTACGGCTGGCTCAAGGCCTATAGCCAATCCAAGCTGGCCAATGTCCTCTTCACCTATGAACTGGCCCGGCGCCTCAAAGGAACCGGGGCAACAGCCAACTGTCTGCACCCGGGAGTCGTGGCCACCAATATCATTGTCGACAGGCAGACGGGATTGGGCAGCCTGACAGCCCGCTTGATGAAACACTTCTTCATTTCTCCTGAACAGGGAGCGGATACTGCGATTTACCTGGCCACATCTCCAGAGGTCCAGGGGATGTCCGGCCAATATTTCCGCCGCAAACAACCAATTGAATCTTCCCAGCTATCCTATGACCTGGAAACCGCAGTGCTCTTATGGGACCTAAGTGAACGGATGGCAGGACTGAGTCAGGAACAGGCAGTAAATGCTTATAGCCTTAAAGCAAGCCTGTCTTGCGTATAGCGCTCTGAAGTCTGTCTTGATACAACATCTAAAAGCGCCGCAGAAGCGGCGCTTTTAGATGTTGTATCAAAGGAGGGGGTTTTCAAGCTAATTTATTCTTCAGCAGCTTTATCGAGCCAAATGCTTTCCAAACTGGCAGTTGAATAGTATCCGGCAGCGCCGCCAAAATGGACAAATCCTTCGACATAATCCCACGTGGATTCAGCTTGAGATCTCCAGAGCACGAAGATCCAAGGAGCTTCTTCCAGCAGAACTTGTTCCGCCTGGTAGTAAATTTCTTTGCGGTCTGCCTGATTTAATACTGTTCTGCCCTGTTCAAGGAGCTGATCCAATTCTTCATTGTGGAAGCCAACTGCCTTAGCGTAGATGGTGCCTTCTACACTATGGAAGAATTGAGCGTACGCATCGGGATCAGGCCAAGGCAGCGATGTTCCGTCCATTAATAGCCCATAATCTCCAGAAGTGCGTTTTTCCAACAAAGTAGGCACTTCTAAGACTTTAAGGGTAACATCAATTCCAAAATTGGATAGCTGATTTTGAATCAGCTGAGCATTATCCAGGTGGATAGGCAGGTTGGAACTCTCCAAGGTTAATTTAAGTTGGGATGGGTCGCTATATCCGGCTTCCGCCAGCAATTCCTGAGCTTTCGCATGGTCTTTCTTCCAGTAGCCTTTCAGCTCATCACTGAAGGCCCAGTGGTCTTCGAGAATTAATCCCGCGGAAATCGGTTTTGCTTCGCCACCAAAGGCAACCTGACAGATTTCCTCCCGATCAATGATATAATTTAAAGCCTGCCTGACCTTGGGATTATCCAATGGCGCTCTATTGGTATTGATTCGCACAAAGTTAAAAGTCTCGTATCCGCTGTAAATTTTATAGGGGGCCTTTTTGAGGCTGAGAGTATCCTGCCAGGGGATAACTTCTGCCATATCAATATCGCCGTTTTTCAGGGAATTGATTCTGGTGTTATCATCCTGAATGGGAACTAACACTACTTTCTCCAGATACGGAAGCCCTTCTTTCCAGTAGTTGGGGTTTTTATTCAATACATACTGCACCCCGGGCTCATATTCAGCCAACATAAAGGGCCCGGTTCCGTTGGCTTCGGACTTAAAATTGTGACCGCTTTCTCCCCATTCTTTATCCACCATAAAACAGTCAGGAGCAGCCAAAACACTGAGGAATGTTGCGTTAGGGCCAACCAAAGTAATCTTTACTGTTAGCTCATCCACTGCTTCCATGCTGACAATCTGAGAACGCAAGAGGTTGCCGCGGGTAGCCGACGTCTCAGAATCCATAATTCTTTCAAAAGAATAAATTACATCGGCGGCATTAAAATCACTGCCATCATGAAATTTTACCCCTGATTCCAGGTGGAAAATCCAGGTTTTATCATCGGGGTTCTCCCAGGATTTTGCCAGGGCAGGCTGCAAGGTGCCATCAGATGCATAGCCAATTAAACCATCATAGATATTGCCCTGGATGGAAGCGCTGGAGGCGCCGTAATAGATGTGAGGATCGAAGGCAATTGAATCCCGGCCTAAAGCGAAACGCAGTGTACCTCCATAAACCGGATCCTCATTACCGGGATCGTTGGGATTAGGCTTGAGATTACAGCCTGTTGCCAAAACCAGCACCAGACAAATTGCCAAGACCAATAAGTTCCTAAGTTTCACTTAAACTCTCCCCCTTATTCAAATTTAAAGTTATTAGATAAAGGTTATTAGATTGAAACTCTATGATTCAGGTAAGGCACTGCCTTACTTAAATCCACCGTAGAAGGTACTAGTACAACTTTACGGTTCGCTTGCTTAATAGTTCTTTCACTTTACCTGCCAAAATCATCTCTTTGTCAGTGTGGATCCTTTCCAACCAGCCGTTCTCCTTCTGGACGCGAAATTCCACTGCTTTTACGACTTGGCTGGCTAAATCCCGGGGGACAACGACTACACCATCTTCACCTCCCACCACTATATCGCCGGGATTCACTACTACTCCCCCCAATGCGATTGGAAAATTCATATCTCCTGAACCCGCATCCATTACGGGCGCCACTGGAGTGATACCGTGGCAGAAAACAGGGAATTCACAGCCCCTGATTTCATCCACATCCCTGACAAGGCCATCTGTTACTAGGGCCGCTACGCCCCTGGCCTTTGCCATGGTTGTCATGATTCCGCCCCACAAGGCGCAGCTAGTCTGGCTGGTGCCGGCCACCACTACAACATCTCCAGGCTGGGCAGTCTCAATCGCCTTCAAGGCAAGGAGCTCATCACCCGGCAGAGCCTGGACAGTAAATGCGGGGCCTGCAAACTGTTTAAAGGGGCTATAAGCAGGTTTAAACCAGGAAGATAATGTATTCCGCTTGTACATACTGTCTGAGATTGCGGCAATTGGAAGCTTGAAAAACTTGGCCACGACCTCTTTATCAGGGCGTTGAAATTCCATGCGCAGACGATATTCTGGTAATACACGGTCACTCATTATTTGTCCTCTCCCATCTTGCAGAATTTATATTTTTGCTCTAGTGTCAAGTTTGGCAAATGCCTTGACAATCTCCACTAATTTGGCGACCATAATGTCATGCATCTTTTTGCCGCGTTCAGCGCTACACAGTCCAGGATCTCCCATTACACCGTTTTTAGTTATCTCGTCATAGTTCAGATAAAAGTTCAGCAGAGTGCCATTAAGATCAATTTTTGTAGGGCTTACTGGTTGGAAATCTCCATATCGCCGGGTCGGGGGCTGATACTCTTCAGCCAGATCAGTGCGCATATCCTCAGGGAAGAAATAAGCGTTTAGTGAGCCCATGGGGTCACTGCCATGACCGGTTTTAGCATCTTTCGGGTATAAAGTCTTTTTTTCTGCCATCGCCAAATCCCAGGGCAGAATGGAGGCAGGAATCACTCCCCTCTCTTTGCGCAAATCCCTGCCAAGCTGTTCCAAGGTAGGCTCGTTGCCCCTATGGCCGTTGATAAAGAGCAGGTGGTCGATGCCGTAATCCAAAACGCATTCACACACATCCCTGACAACACTGTAAAGGGTTGAAGGCTTCAGGGTAAGACAGCCAGGAAAAGTCCGGAAATATTCACTATAGCCGAAAGGCATAACCGGCAGAACCAGAGTGTTGCCAACAATATCCGCCACCTCTTTTGCAAGCACCTCGGCCATGCGGTAATCGCCAACAGGAGTATGGGCACCATGCTGTTCAACTGAGCCCAAGGGAAACAAGACTACTGGTTTCTTTGAATATGCTTCTTCAACTTCTGCTCTGGTCATAGCTGGCAAATAAGATTTAGCCATGTCAATTCCTCCTTAGTTATTAGAATCCCAGTATTCCTGATATTTATGGCAGGCCACATGGTGACCGCTTTCAACTTCAGCAAACGCTGGTTCAACTGTCCTGCATATTTCCCGGGCATAGGCGCAGCGAGAATGAAAACTGCAGCCAGGCGGGGGATTTAGCGGGCTGGGAACGTCACCCTCCAATATAATTCTGTTTCGCTTCTTGTTAGGATCTGGGCTGGGAATAGCAGAGAGCAATGCCACGGAATATGGGTGCATAGGAGATTGATACAGCTTTTCACTTTCTGCCAACTCGACAATTTTTCCTAAATACATTACCGCTACCCGGTCAGATATATATTTCACCACCGACAGGTCATGAGATATGAACAAGTAAGTTAGTTTGTATTCTTTCTGCAAATCCATGAGCAAATTTATGACCTGGGACTGCACTGACACATCCAGCGCCGATACCGGTTCATCACAGACAATGAGCTTTGGATTGAGGGCAATTGCCCTGGCAATCCCGATGCGCTGACGCTGGCCCCCAGAAAACTCATGGGGATACCGGCCCATATATTTTGTGTCTAATCCGACTTCGTCGAGAAGCTTTTTTACCAACTTCTCCTGCTCGCTGCCCTTAGCACACCCATGGATCTTTATGGGCTCACTAATTATTTCTTTAACTGTCAGCCGGGGATTCAAGGAGGCATAGGGGTCCTGAAAAATCATTTGCATATCCTTGCGGATACTGCGTTTCAGCTGACCCTCGGACATTTGAAATATATCTTCCCCTTCAAAATAAGCTTTGCCCGCTGTGGGCTTTTCCAGCCGCATGATACTCCTACCCGCAGTCGTTTTGCCGCAGCCGGATTCGCCAACCAGCCCCAGGGTTTCCCCCCTATTAATAGACAGGTCAATGCCATTGACTGCTTTTACATACGCATTGGTCTTAGAAAAAAAGCCTGATTTAACGGGGAAGAATGTCTTCAGTCCTTCTACATTAAGGAGAACTTCGGCATTGCTTGCCATACCTTACTCACCTCCCTGTGGGGAATTTTTATACTTCCAGCACCGTACACTTCTTCCGCCGCCCATAGCCAATAATGCAGGTTCGGTTCGCTGGCAAATTTCTTCGGCATAAGGGCAACGAGGGGCAAATCTGCAGCCACGAGGGCGCTGCAAAGCATGGGGAACCATACCCTCGATTACATGCAAGCGCTCTTGGGTAGAATTGAGTTGAGGTATGGACGCCAGCAACCCTTCTGTATACGGATGATAGGGTTTTAGGAACAGATCATCTACCAGTGCTTCTTCTACGACTGTTCCCGCATACATAACCATGACCCGTTTGGTCACCTCTGCAATTACTCCGAGATCATGGGTGATGAGGATGATGGCCATATCCATTTCTTCCTTGATTCTTCGCATCAACTCAAGGATTTGAGCCTGGATGGTCACATCCAAAGCAGTAGTGGGTTCATCAGCAATCAATAATTTTGGCGTCAAGGACAAGGCCATAGCAATCATTGCCCTTTGCCTCATGCCCCCAGATAGCTGATGAGGATAATTACTTACCCGCTGGGCAGGTTCCGGAATGCCCACCATCTCCAACATTTTTACTGTCTGACTTCGGGCCTCTCTGGCACTGATTTTTTTATGGGCACGAATCGCCTCAGAAATTTGCTGGCCGATAGTGTAAACAGGGTTTAAGGAAGTCATGGGTTCTTGGAAAATCATTGAAATATCATGGCCACGAATCCCGCACATCTCGTGCTCGGAGAGATCCAAGAGATTTTGGCCCTGGAAAACTATCCTGCCCCCTGCAATATTGCCTGGCGGGGTGGGCAATAGACGCATTATGGAAAGCGAAGTGACACTCTTGCCGCAACCGGATTCTCCTACAATGCCCAGAGTCTCGCCTTTATTTACGCTGAAACTTACTCCGTCAACAACTGTAGCAGTTCCTTCACTGGTCTTGAACTCGACTTGTAAATCCTCAACAGCCAACAGTGTATCGGTCAATTTCCTCCTCCCCTCCTATCCGATTTCATATCCTCAATAAAGTTCAGTGATTTATTTTTAAAAAGGGTACTCATCCAGCAAACGGAAAAATAACAGTTCTTGCAACTTGAAAATAGTGGGACCATCTCCGGTATATGATACTGTGCGGGGTGCAAGGCGCTTGACTCCAGGCACGAGCTCAGCCACATCAGCAGCATGAGCATCCCGAAAATCTACTTCCATAATAATTGGTTCCTTGATGCTCAAAGGCTTAATTGTCTTTGCCCGATTTAATCCCTTGTACACCCCTGCTCCAATTAGCTCCCGAGCCTTTTGGGGACTCAAGGACATCGCGGAAAAACGGGAAAAACCATACTTGACTACTACGCCCTCTACATCGGGAGCGAACTCTTTTACTTCTTGAACCATCGCCTCATCACCGATTACAGTTACCAACGGAACTCCATAATAACCGGCAATAAAGCCGTTCATAACAGCCTCGGTGTTTACGGTAACCCCGTTCAAACGCAAATTATAGACCCGCATGCTGTTATAGGTGTGGTCCATAACCCCGCCGACAGTCAAGCCTCCACCGGCATGGCCAAAGATTACCAAGGCATCATAACCCGCCTCAATTCCCTGCATTTGCAGAGAGGAACGCATTGCCCCGCTAATCAGCTTGGCCTCGGGATGCAAATCGTCAATAAGGATGTTTTCCATATCTGCATGACCATCGCAAACCACTATTTCTTTTGCGCCGGCCTTAACCGCCGCCTCCACAGCGGCATTAACGTCAAAAGTTAAACGCTTCCGAGCCAAATGGAAGTCAGGATTTTTACGCACAGTCTGCAGCTTGCTGACTACTCCTTCCATACCTTCCAAATCAACAGAGATATATACTTTTTCCAATTCTCATGCCGCCTTTCCAATCAGGTATCTACCTTGCAGCGAAAGTTATAAACTTTTTAAACGAGGATCCATAGAATCCCTTAAAACATCACCCAGAATATTAAAAGCAAGAATTGTAAGGCAAATCAGCAATGAGGGCCACAATACAGGAAAGTAGCTGATATCCATAAACCGGGCTGACTGCTGAACCATCCGCCCCCAAGTGATGGCCGGCGGCGCCGGGCCCAGCCCCAGGAAACTCAACCCAGATTCCATCAAAACAGCATGTCCCATTCCCAACGAAAACTGAACCACAGCCGGAGCAAGGATATTTGGAAAAATATTGATCAGCATGATACGCAGATTGGATGCTCCCATTGATTTGCTGGCCTCCACATGCTGCATTTCCCTAACAGTTAGTGTCGAGCTGTATACAACCCTGGCCACTCTGGGCACATACAGTAGTCCAATCACGCAGATCAGATGCGCTGCCGATGAACCAAAGAAAGAAACGACAAAAATCGCAACAACTATGGGCGGGAAACATAAAGTAATGTCAATCAGTCGCATAATCAGCTTCTCGAAAAAACCGCGGTAATAGCCCGCTACAATGCCCAAGGCAATCCCCAAAACGCTGGCCAAAAGCATACTAAAAAAACTTATCCCCAGGGTCAGTTTCGCGCCAGTGAAAACGCGGCCAAGCAAATCCCGGCCAAACTCATCTGTTCCCATAAGAAATCCTTTCCCCGGCGGCAAAAACCTAGAATCGCCGTTGACTGTCTGAGGATCATGAGGGGACAGATGGTCAATTAACAAAGACACTACAATGACAAGCAGCAAGAATGCGATACAGACTTTAGCTCTGCGGTCCTTAAGCAAGTTACGCATCCAATCACCCCCTTGTTATTTAGTCAAGTCTTACTTTCGGATCCAGTAAACCATAGGTCACATCTGCGATTAAATTAATCCCGATAAATAGAATTGAAATTAGCAAAAGTACACCTTGAACAACGGGGTAATCCCTTAAATTAATCGAAGTTATCAGGAAACTGTTGATTCCGGGCCAGTTGTATACAGACTCCACTAAAACGCTTCCCCCGAACATCAACCCAATCTGCAAAGCAACTACAGTGCTTATGGGCAGCAATGCGTTGCGCAATGCATGCTTATAAAGAACAATTTTATATGCCAAGCCTTTGCTGCGCGCAGTGCGAACATAATCTGCGCCCAGCTGCTCCAATACACAAGAGCGTGTCATGCGCATAACTGTTGCCAACATACCAAAGGACAAAGTAATTGCCGGTAGCGTTAAATACTTAATAAAACCGATGGGATCATCGCTAAAGGCAACATAACCGCTCGCAGGCAATATTTGCAGCCGCAGGCCGAAAAGCCATACAAAGAGAAGTCCCAAGACAAAGACCGGCACTGAAAATCCCAGCAACGCAGTTGAAGATAATAAGGGATCCCAAAAACTGTTGCGGTGGGTGGCAGCCAACACTCCCATGGGAATCCCCACAATAATCGCCAAAATAGTAGCTGGAATTATCAGCTGGAGAGTCCTACCAAGACGCAGCCTCAAATCAGGACCAACTGGCCTGTCATTTAACAGCGATCGGCCCAAGTCCCCCCGGATAGCGTTTCCCATCCAATCGGTATACTGTTTTAGTATGGGCCTATCTAGCCCCAGTTTTTTCTGCATTGCTGCTAATGCCTCAGGGTCAGGGTTTGCCTCTGAACCACCCAGGGCTATCAGTGCAGGATCCCCTGGAAGCATGTGCAGGGAAAAGAAAACCAGGGTTGCAACAACCCATACCAGCACAAGGGAAATCAACAAACGTTTAACTACAAACCATTTCATATGTCCTCCTCCTCATCCTGTTGCTGATTGTCTGCAGTAGGTTACTAAAGATAAGAGTAAGAGTGTTGGGATGCCTCCAACAGCCTGTCCTGGCCTTTTTTCAGGTGGGCCTGCAGTTCCTCAATGCACTCTTGGGAGTTAAAACTTTCCAAGTAGCGAATTAGTCTTTCATGCTCCTGATAACCGTCTCTAGTTACAACCGCTTTTAATCTATTTGAAGCAAATGCCAAGCGTAAAACTATATCACGGGTCAGATTATTAATATTTGTGACATACGCATTATCGACAGCGTCGACAATAACCTTATGAAAATTAACGTTTTTTATAATATAAACTTCGCCATTTCCTGTATTGCCAGCTTCAAAATAATCATGATTAATCTCTCTCAGCAAATCACAGTCTACTGATATCTTGTTATCGCAAATTTTTGTTACTGCAAATGTTTCAATACACATCCGGACATCAAATAAATCTACCACTTCTTTAAACGTTATAGGCGCTACTATATATCCCCGGCCGGGAATATTAATAACGAATCCATCCATAGCCAGTCGGGCCAGGGCCTCCCTCAGGGGAGTCCGACTGATCCCGTACTTCTCAGAAAATTTCCTTTCACTGATTGAGGTATTAGAAACCAGTTCTCCCTTAATGATCTCCCATTTTAATTTTTCATAGATTTGTTCTGCCAGCCCTTTATCTAACATGCTTACGACCCCCTGTCTGACTTCGGTATACGCAAGGCATTCGATTTGTATCCCAATGGTATACCACTTGAATACTGTATTCGACGTAGAATCCAAAAATCCTTTTTTGAAAATGAAAAAAGTACAAAAAAAATCCGAACACAGTCCGGATAATGAAATTAAAGCATCATTTTGGGAGCGGCCGCAATGGAGCCACGGCCTGATAGCCATGGTAATTTGTGGACCCTACCGATATAAGTGACGTTAGATTCACGCCGCAATGGAGCCACGGCCTGATAGCCATGGTAATGAAGATACTGTGATCTGTTTCTGCTACCCTTAGTTTTTCGCCGCAATGGAGCCACGGCCTGATAGCCGTGGTAATCTGGCGCTACCCACCAGGACGGGCTCCCGGTATTCATGCCGCAAGGGAGCCACGGCCTGATAGCCGTGGTAATATCCTGCTGCTGTTCGGTTTCCAGGTCGATGCTATCGCCGCAAGGGAGCCACGGCCTGATAGCCGTGGTAATCTGCCCCCACAGAGACACAAATTCCCCGGATGGGTGGCCGCAAGGGAGCCACGGCCTGATAGCCGTGGTAATGCTTTACATAATGCGGGACGTTATCTAGGATATACTCGCCGCAAGGGAGCCACGGCCTGATAGCCGTGGTAATTAGCCTAGACAATGGCAACCACTACCACACGGCGGACAGCCGCAAGGGAGCCACGGCCTGATAGCCGTGGTAATCAGCGTCAAGCAGGGGATGGGCCTCGGTGATGTCCTCAGCCGCAAGGGAGCCACGGCCTGATAGCCGTGGTAATACATATTCTTCCGGTGTTGGTTCAAGGCCAAGCTGGCTGGCCGCAAGGGAGCCACGGCCTGATAGCCGTGGTAATCAGAAAATACCGGGAGGACATATACCGGCCTACTCTCGCCGCAAGGGAGCCACGGCCTGATAGCCGTGGTAATGAGGCAATACAAAGAATTCCCGGGTTTTCCTTGCCAAGCCGCAAGGGAGCCACGGCCTGATAGCCGTGGTAATCAGATGAAAAAGTTTTACTTTGAGGAGTGTAAAAGCTTGCCGCAAGGGAGCCACGGCCTGATAGCCGTGGTAATCAATGTCTTTACATGTATACTTTACAACCATAACGTCGCCGCAAGGGAGCCACGGCCTGATAGCCGTGGTAATTAGCATGAAAAAGCGGGTTGGTGTTGACCAGGGCAGGCCGCAAGGGAGCCACGGCCTGATAGCCGTGGTAATGAGGATGCCAAGGCAGAAGGTTTCAGAGAAGGCGACGCCGCAAGGGAGCCACGGCCTGATAGCCGTGGTAATCAGGGTCAAGGCCAATCCTGGCCGCCGCCACAACATCGCCGCAAGGGAGCCACGGCCTGATAGCCGTGGTAATGTTACTAACAACCGCCGTGGTGGTGAAGCTGTAATTGCCGCAAGGGAGCCACGGCCTGATAGCCGTGGTAATCCACCGCTTGGCAGGCGGCGGCCGTCCCAGACTGAATGCCGCAAGGGAGCCACGGCCTGATAGCCGTGGTAATCTGAAGATGTGACCAGAGAACTTGAGCAGCTCAGGGTGCCGCAAGGGAGCCACGGCCTGATAGCCGTGGTAATCCCCTGGACCGAGCGAAGGACAGAGACCTCCATCAGGCCCGCCGCAAGGGAGCCACGGCCTGATAGCCGTGGTAATTCGAATTGCTGGAAAAGGAGGAAGGCCGATGAAAGGGCCGCAAGGGAGCCACGGCCTGATAGCCGTGGTAATCGCCAAATAGCGAGATTGACAAGCTGACGGCAAGGGTCGCCGCAAGGGAGCCACGGCCTGATAGCCGTGGTAATGTTAGAGCAGTCAGAGCATACACCCGTTGTATTTTACAGCCGCAAGGGAGCCACGGCCTGATAGCCGTGGTAATAACACGTTTGTAAGGTTGTTGTAATGTAAATGTAACAGCCGCAAGGGAGCCACGGCCTGATAGCCGTGGTAATCCTGGAGGAATTAGAACGGGCCGGCCTCAACACCGCCGCCGCAAGGGAGCCACGGCCTGATAGCCGTGGTAATAAGAGCGACCGAAAGAGAAACTGGAATCGGAGGACGAGGCCGCAAGGGAGCCACGGCCTGATAGCCGTGGTAATAAGCCCGTGCGGGGTGTAATTTAAAAAGAGATTTTTGATGCCGCAAGGGAGCCACGGCCTGATAGCCGTGGTAATTATGTTACAATAACCTTACAAATACATTACAAATGCTGGCCGCAAGGGAGCCACGGCCTGATAGCCGTGGTAATCAGGATTTGCCCTGGTTGTTGGCGCTACTCATCAACCAGCCGCAAGGGAGCCACGGCCTGATAGCCGTGGTAATAAGGACAAGAATCTCCGGGTGGAGGTGGAGGCATGAGCCGCAAGGGAGCCACGGCCTGATAGCCGTGGTAATCGGCGACGAGATATACGGCATCAGGCCGCCGTATTGGTTGGCCGCAAGGGAGCCACGGCCTGATAGCCGTGGTAATAACCAGGTGTGAGGCCATGACCAAGGCTAAGTAAATCTGCCGCAAGGGAGCCACGGCCTGATAGCCGTGGTAATTTTTTTGACAGCCCGGTTGTGCAGGTGGGCAAATCGGCCGCAAGGGAGCCACGGCCTGATAGCCGTGGTAATGGTTGAGCCTGGCGCAGGAAGCTCTGGGGGTGGGGTGCCGCAAGGGAGCCACGGCCTGATAGCCGTGGTAATGATCTACCGCGAACGGCAAGAGGTCAAACTTGTGACCGCCGCAAGGGAGCCACGGCCTGATAGCCGTGGTAATATGTATAGGAGCTGCTGGCGTGTTGGCTTGGGAAGGCCGCAAGGGAGCCACGGCCTGATAGCCGTGGTAATGCCGCAACGGCTGCGGCGGAAGCGTAAAACACCCCGGCGCCGCAAGGGAGCCACGGCCTGATAGCCGTGGTAATCTTTTCATTGACAAGATTTAAACTTTCACCCAAATCAGGCCGCAAGGGAGCCACGGCCTGATAGCCGTGGTAATCGCACCTATATTTGGGCCAATGGGGTCGGGCCTTCTAAGGGTAACAAACGAGTATCAAGCCTAGGCAACCTTTTATTGGGTTCGAACACAGGTAAAAACCCAGAGAAGTCGGCCCTATCGGGCCTAGACGCCCTCGAGTATGTCCTGCGCTTTCTGCACCACCTTATCACTCGCAACATCCCTTTTCAATCACTAAATAATCTTGGCTTCGGGGGCGGTAAATACTGCCGCCTTACCTAAAAACTCAAAAACGTCATTAATATCACTAGTCAATGGACCAACCTTGATAATCATTATCCTGTCCTCTTTATTGTTTATTAGCTCATTTATGGCGATAATTAACATTACCTTTTCCTGGGGGGACAAATCACATTTAAACACCGAGTACTGGACGGGGTCGCCGAAACCCCTCATTTTTTTGTACACCTTTGCAAGCCGTTTGGCATCTGATATATCATAGCAGACAATATACCTATTGCGCATATAAATCCCTTACCTCGTTGTAAACGGAGGATAGCTGTTTATTTCGCCTTGTAGGTACCTCCCCAACAGGCGGGCCTGGACCTCCAAAATTCTGCGATAACTAACAGTGTAGCCAAACATAGGATGAGTGATTAAAGTATCCATTCTGCGCTCGTATGCGGCCAAAACTCGCTTGCGTCCCCTATCAGTCAAGGCTACCGCCCCAGCCCGGTGAAGGAAATCTTTAGCATCTACCTCACCTTTATTTATCAGGGTTAGGACCACTGAATCCCCTATCAACGGTCGAAACTCTTCGGCGAGATCTAAAGCCAAAGCAGGCCTTCCATATCTCGGCCTATGATAAAAACCAAGGTACGGATCAAATCCTGTTGTCTGCAGAACAACAGTTACATCTTTAATTAGTACCGCGTAGACAAAAGAAAGAATGGCATTGACAGGATCAGTAGGTGGCCTCCTATTGCGGTTGGTAAAATTAAAAGCAGCGATTGCTTCTTCGCCCTTGGGCTTTAGCATTGCTGGGAAGTGTGCAAAATAGACCTTCGCCGCCGCCCCTTCCAAGCCTAATAGAGTTCCCGATGTTTCCGCCTTTGTAGCCTGTCGGAGCAAACGGGACATTTCGGTTAGTGCAGCCAAAGGAGGTTCCGGATGATTTCGTCGGAGCAGAGTTCTACAGTTACGAATCTTCCCTTCTACAAAAGCCCGAGCTAGCTTGATGCTCTGCGCAGGTTCTGATGCTATTTCAAACTGTTTTATCCGTAACTCTATATTTTTGTGGTTTAGACCTGTTGTATAACCCGAAAACCAACCACCATAGGAATAATAACAGACAGGGATCTCTCTGGCTAATAACTCCCGGATAACCTGTGTCGATATTTGCACATTACCAAACACACAAACCTGGGATACATCTAGTATCCTTGCGCTATCAAGTAATACTCCGGATTGATTAAATACCAGTTCGTCCCCCCTTTTTCCAATAATGGCACCTTGGGCCTGAACATAAACCGGCAAAGCGTCTTGCCGGGCGGGAACCAAGCGCCGAGTTTCCTCTTTTGACCGACGAGCATTAAGCATATTCACTTCGTCAGGCAGACAAATACCTGCCAAGGAACAACGCGGGCATTTCGGGCTATCTTCTAAAGGATGAGGAATCATACCTGATAAAGCAGTATCAACCAACTTATCCCTTAGTTCTAAAGTGCGCTCAATCAGTTTGTTTGTGATCGGAACATTAACACGACCATGGGATTGAACATAATACACTACGCCCTCATTACATTGAAAACCGTTTTCTCGCAGGATCAAGGCTTGAACGCATAACTGGACCATATCAGACTCCCAAGCGCCGCCAGGAACATCAGGAATCTTACCCCGCTTATATTCCACTGGTGTTGCTTCGTTTCCTTCGACCTCCAGCAGATCAATACGAGCAATTAGGCGACACTCTGGTGCTGACAACATCACGGAACGGGCATGGATAATTTGTCCGTCCGCCCGGGCCTCCTCTGGGACTTCACCCTTCTCCCTATCAACTCGCCTATGCTGAAACGTTCCCTCAAGCGTATCGGAACTTTCGACAAACTGTCCTTGAACCCATTCCAAATAACATAATCGAGGGCAGTAGGTATATTCGTTTAGCATTCGCGCGGGGATGAGGTCGGGCAGACCATCGGTCTGCGCCGACACGACACTCGTCTTACTCATTAAGCATTCCCCCGCTAGTTGGTTGCGGAAAAAACAAGCCCAATCCAAAATGACAGCCATAACCCAAAGTGATGGGTCCCCTAACAGGGTTCTTAAATTCTAGTCGGAACCCATATGCGAGACCAGGAGTTCTTGTGCCCTTGCCCTTCCGCCTCCACATCCTAAAGGAAGCCCAACTTATTAAGCGACTCCGCAAGGAACATGATGCCATAGGTTCAACTGATATTAATTCTGGCAGAGTTGGGTTCAGAGCGCGGCGCAAATTCCATTCTCTGTACACTTGGTCGACAGGACCGTCAATCTGATGACCATTATCCCTAAACTTAGGTTTGCCAGTTCGGTAATACTTAGGAAACCGCCCTAAGACAAAGGGTGTAATGGACCCCCAGACTTTTGCTTCCCCAAAAGGCAATGCATTAAGCTCACTGTCATCCGAAACACCTAGCAAAAACAGTCCTACCTCTGACTGGTTTGCCCCAGGATTAAGTACACAGAGACTGGTAACAGCATCGAGTTCGCTCCCACTCAAACCTTGGGGAACGTAGACAGTGAGGTGATCCAACCAGCCATCTTTGTCTTCATCGGTAGGAAGATAATATGCATGTTGATGATTTAGTAAGGGGGTTCCTTCTTGATCCTTTCCTGAGAGGACAGATGAAGTAGCTCCCCCATTCATCCTACCAAACATCGCCATTGCTGAAACCCGGGCCAATTCCCCTAGCGCCACAGTATCTTTTAGTCTTGGGAGTGGCTTACCGTGAAGAGCAAACCTGACCACATTAACCTTTGGATTGCCTCGCTGTTTCTGCTGATAAGTTACTGCGAAGGCATCACTTGGGCGACTGTAATTTACCCAGCGGGAACCTTCGGGGTCGAGTAATCTCAGTTTGTGCTTTAGAAGAGTATCATACTGAAGATTACCCAGAATATTGGGACCGGGCTCCGTGGCCAGGACTCTTACCGCTTCACCATCCAATGGAGCTCCAGTTTGATGCGGAAAACAGTTCGGGTCTGGGTATTGGGTAACCAATTTGATATCTGCCCAAGATTCCCCCCTCCCCAAATAGGTTGCATTAGCGAGAAGATCACTAAGCATCTTCATTTCTGCTTCTGAAAGATTAGTATCCGGCCAGATGATGTACACAGGGTTCTCGCGATTAATAATTACAAAGGTGTCAAACACAAGTCGACGTTTGCTTGGTGCCGGCATATAGTGCTGACTGCTGCCTTGGGTGGCGGGCGGCAAATAGAAACTAGGCAACTCCGCTAACTTATTTAGAAGAGATATAAACAATTCCGGCTCTTCACCAGGCAGATCCCGATGCCACAATGCTACCAACATTCGCAGCACCCGCCAAGGTGAAGGCGGCCATTCCGAAATCCCTTCATTAACATGACGCCCCCAAGGAGTGGCGTGAAACCTGCCGGCCAAAAAACTGATTTCTAATGCTACCACTGATCATCCCTCCCCTCTGCTAATAGTTTGGTTAGAGCTAGCCCCAAATAACATCTGTCAGCAAAGGGTCAGCAAATCTTTCAGCGCACTTCTCGATGCCGGCACGAATGGCGCTGGCCAAGCTTGCTTCGTCAGGCACTGTAAATCCTGTCGGTTTGGTAACCGTCAATTCCTTGGCATCTAAATCGCAAGCTGTGCGCAGCCGCAATCCGCTACTTAACAGTTGGTGAATCTTCCAAATTGCGATATTTACCAGCAATTCTTCGGCGTCTTGCCCGAGGTTGTACGCCCGTAAAGTTGCCAGATCAAGGTTAAAGTAAGCCTTGATGGAATTGGCCACAAATTCAGTACGGTGAAAAGGCACATGACCAAAACCCTTACCAGTATCCCCAGTGGGATTAACTCGATCTAATTTTACTCCACCGCTCTCTGCTGGATGCACATTATCCGCTTCAATAAAACCTGATAAAACCCTTTGCAGTCTTAACCTTCCACCGCCAATCTCCTTCTTCGCAATAAAAACACCATGCAACACAGCGTTAGGATCGTACTTAAATACACAACGTGCGAATCTAGGAATATCAATTGTGCTATCCGAAGTTGCAGCAGTTTCTTCCTTAAGCCTTTCTACAAAAGAATTATCCGTTCCCTCAAGGATGTATGGCGAGTTGATACGATGGGATTCAAGAATCGAGTTTGTAATCATACCTCCATCCTTATCCAACACCCTGACATAGGGCAAGCCAGTCAGTTCCTCGACAAGATCGTTCCGTTGTTCATCCCAGCAAACAGCCTCCAGATGATTTGCCATTGATTGCGCAGACTCAACCAGCAGCATTTCGCCTCCATCGGAGCGGGGAAAAGTTGCGGCACCAAGGTTGGGAAAGCCTGTGGGCTGGAACCGAGTTCCCTGTACAGGCACGAGGACAGCTTCCAGCAACAACCGATTAGTGTCCTTGAAGTCAGCCATTTTTACAGCCATCAAAACATCTCCTCTCAATTTTCTTGGGGTTTAACTAATGTAAAATCAGCAAGTCTGCGCCAGTCGTAAACTGGAATAAGCAAAGCTCCTGCGATGCGCTTGGATGTTTCAGCAGATGTAACAAGAGAATCCACTCCTGTGGAGGATAGCTTTGGTACGAGGCCGCTAGATACCAGTCTTCGCAACGCAACCTTTGTTGCTCCTGAAATGTCTCGGCCTGCCAGTCGAGACAGTATTGATAATTCCGGGCGAATTGTTATAGGTTGGGATCCCTTAGGCCAGGAGAACTTATTTGGCAAAAACAATAGTTTGAGCAAAGCATAGACAGGATGAAACGCACTGGGGACAATACTTATTGAATTGATTTTTCCGGGATAGTATCGATAGTTAATGAGGGTCAACCCTTTCAGCAGCCCCAGCATTCGGGGCTCATCTAATTGGGTTATTAAATACTGGTTAACATCCGCAGTAGATGCTGGCACCTTGCTGGCCAAGGGCAAGAATTCGAGGTTATGCTTGTTTGCGGCCAACATCCTCAGGCGCAAAATGCTATTCAGCGACCTAGGGAAATCTGTTAGGGGTACGTGGAAATTATTATCTTGCCACACAAACCTGTTCTTTTTAATATCCCTAACGACCGGCTCACAATTTTCCCGAATCCCTCCGACCTTACCTTCTGAATCTCCAGCAATACCAGCTAACGCAACAGTTATTCGGAATTCAGGGGAATTATCATCAGCCCACTGTATCCAGTTCTGCGACAAAGTAAGGGGCTGTATGCTGAAATTGTCCTTGCTCGTAGTCATTGCCATCAGGGCAATTGCCTGCTCGGCATTACCTAAGGCGATAAGAACGTCTTGAAGGCGCCTTGCTCCGCCGTAACGGCAAAAAGCAAACATAGCTTCTTCTACCGCGCGCAATTTTCCACGATAGCGGGCAGGTGTGCCTTTATCGTTGCACATTGACCGAAATCTGCCCAACCAATTATCCAGTTCGTTAAAAAGGTTAACTGCTGGCTGATGATGCACAGGAAACCGTCCAAGGGACACTGCAAGGTATGCCCTCCCATTTCGGTCGCCTGCCAACAATCCAATCCGCTGGAATGATTGTATTCCTCGATCAACCCCTAGGGACCCAACCGCACGGGCAAAATCTAAGCCGCTTCGAGCGGTCCGTCTCCCAATTTGCGCCCTGCCCTCAGAAAACACATACCTGACCTCTTGAAAAGTTGCAGGATTTCCCCATAAGGGTAACCAAAATTCCCCCCTATTCCTTTGGTTATCGTCGGTTTCTGAAGAAGGTAAAGTGCTCCAACCTGCTGCAGTAGCTTCCACGCTGAAGGGAAACGATGCTTCAAGGCTAGTCCTTTCACCACTAAATCGCCTAGTGGCCGCGCCAGCGAACAATATAGCTCCCTCAAAGGCTAGAATATAATCCCAAGGGTTCACTAGAGACATATCCCTGTCCCCTCTAGCACTATTGGGTCCGCCTATACCCCCAGGATGATATTGGCCGACTGAATCTTTTTCCAGAACCGGGCTACCTGTACCGAATAATGTCTTTTGTAACCTAGCTAGATTATGTTGTATGCTCTTACCACTGGCATTAGTTGTCGGAATAACGCTCAGCAAGTGTTTTATGAACGTATAGGTAAATTCTAGCCGACCATCATTGCCCCCGGTCCCAAAGATAGGTGCAAACTTTCGCTGCCAATTAGTGCTACCATCTTTAGAATCCCCCGTCATCACAAAGAGCGAGTCCATAATCTCAACTGCCTCTTCAGGCAAATAAGAGCGGCAGTTGGCAAGCATTATCAACTTTGCAGTTGAATCAGGAGCAGCATCTCGCAGCCCTACCTGCCGAATGACCTCTCTGCAACCTGTAATTGTTTTTCGGTACGAAGCGAAACGTTCAGTTTTTGACGCCTCAATCTGTTCTATTGTTAAGGCAGCAGACCCGCCATAATAACCACTACCCCCATTCCAAGGCGCAGTGATAGGTGAGGGGATATATTCTTCCATAAAGAAATCTAACAGTTCATCCTGGCTCAAGATAGTCGTAATATAAAATGTATTCCCTTCCCAGCAGCCCCGGACATCCGGGTCTTTTTGCATCGCGACAAGGCGTAATACTCCTAGAGCCTTGAGATAATAGATTAGAGGTTCAGGGGTACAGCCCAGAAGAGCCAAGGTATTGGTCATATCATTTTCCCTCCTTTCCCTCTTTGATGCTGGCCCGAATATCTGCGCTTCGTATCAATGCCTCCAGAAAAGATAATCTGAAAGGGCCATGCTTGTCCCTTACAGCTAGAGTCTTTTCTAACCAAGATCCTTCTCCCATCTCCATCATAGACAAATCTACTTTTAGCTCAGGAATGCTTACCCCGCCACCAAGATTGGCAGCATTAATAATACTTCCTTCCCATACTCCCCGAGCGATTTTTGTCTCAGATGGTAGACCTACAGGCAACTTTTCATTCGGAAGTGAGCGAATAGACAGGCGCACTTTGCCATGATGAGCGGCTACAAGGTAGGCAACCAGATCAGATCCCCCGCAATTCATATATGCTAAAGCGCTAGCTAATTCATGGCGGAAATATCGCTGCGAATGCCGTTGATGCGTGGCGGGACTTTTTGCAATAATGTCCTTTGTCGGCGGTAATTCCCCTCCGCTCAGCATAGTTTCTTGAAAGACCTGATGGGCTTTGCCTGCGTCATGCCAGCGGGCAGCAATGCTCAATTCCTTGACCACACCTTGTTCGATCTGAAGCGTTTTGGTAATTGAATCCAGTTCGGCAACAACATTGTCTGAATGCTGGGGCAGAGTCAGCCATACACCATTATAAGTCATGTGATCAGCAGCAATTTCGTCTTGGTTTAGACCACTAACCCCATCTATTACGACAGGAAGATCATCTGAATTACTCGTCCAACCCAGATCAGAGGAGTATCCCCCCTGTTCTGCATGTAACATTATCACCATGCCAGGGCGCAAATCTCTACCTTGTACCCGTTGCCACTTGTCGCCCAGGTGATCCCATCTCCACCCAAGCCCCTGCTTCAAAAACTCCTTTGCTGTCCACACCTGGACTGAGCACATTTCGTCCCGGCTAGGAGCAGGCATTTCCAGGTCAGGTCTCTCCCCTTCCCAATTCCGCCAATATACACGAACATCTAAATCCTCTCCATCACGGATAAAACGACTGACATCGATATCATTTCCTGAAAGGTCTGGGCTAGTATCAAACAGCTCAATAATATCTTTGCGGCGGATTATGTGTTTATGAATCATAGGAGTGTCCTTTGGAGGCAGATTTTTAGGCGACACTGATTTCCCTTCCAAATCAAGCATCGTTTTCCTTGATTCATCTATTTCCACTGATGAATATGGGAGCGCATCCTTTTCCTCTAAATCGAACCAGAAGATATCTGCTTGCTCAGATTCCCCGTATCTATTGCAACGGCCGAAACGTTGCACCAGGCTTGGCCATGGTGCCAGCTCTGTAAACAATACGGCTGCTGAAATATCAACACCGGCTTCTACCACCTGAGTGCTTACAATGATCCGTCCGCCCTCACTGATTGGCTTAGTCAGACTCTGGTTCAATGCAAGCCTATCTGCGGAGCGAAACCTGGAATGCATCAGTATTAAGTCAACACTATCATCAGCGTGCTTCTTTAATTCTCGATAAATCTTCTGAGCCCGTTCTACTTGGTTGACGATAACCAATGTTAGCTTGCCAGGGATGTGCTGTTCTAACACCCGTTTCGCTACCGCCTCAGGATATTTGTTCTTTAAATCGGATAAAGACTCCGACGCTTGTCTTAGGGTTTTCTGGGCAATCATTCTGCGGATCAAAACTTCGGCCCCCATATCCTCATCGGATAACCCCAAGATTTGATCATCTGCCAAGCCGTTTACATCTGGAGTGTAAAACCATTGTTTCTCTAAAGTTGCAGACATCCAGACTGAATCCACAGCCCCGAAGGTACCGAACAAATGTCGAAAGGCCTCCAATTGAATACTTGTTGCAAACCCGCTGCCCATCAATTGAACCTCATCAAAACACCACAGGCAATCATTGTTTAGCAACCCAAAGGCATGGGGCCACCGAAATCGGCTCATTGCATAACCGCGATTCAAAGCAGCAGAAAGGAGCATGTCCTGTGTGCCGATAATGATCTGTTCTTTTTCAGGACTCAGCATCCAATCTGTTTCAGACTCACCTCCCATCAAAACTGTGATACTGATATCAGCTACGCGGGGATCAAGTTCTGTCAATCGTGCTAACATGCTCCGAATGTTATCTCTCGTTTGTTCTACTAATACTCTCATAGGCAGACAATAAATAAGTCTGCGTGGAGTATTTATTTGAACATCTTTTTCAGGATGATAGAAACGCCGCCAAACCCAAGCAAGAATCATCCCAGCAGTTTTTCCTGCACCCGTCGGCACATGTAGCACTTTGGGCAACATTACATCATTAGCAAATCTTTGTTGATACGGAAAGGGAGTATTACCGGTTGCAGACATAAAGAAATCCTTAAAACCGACACGCTGCATCTAATCACTCCTTTCAAATTCTGAATGGTATACTCGCTAAAAAAGCTTTATTGTTTGTAATAATACCATTAAGTCGTGACAAAGAATGCAATTATAGGTAGTTATTCGTTGTAGAAAGTCTTTTTTCCTGTCGTTATCTGGAATAATTAACAACATCAATGAATTTGTACAGTTCTACTGTACAAAAAAAACGCGGCCTAGCCGAGGCCACTGAAAAAGTTCCTAAAGGACGTACTTCTTTTATAGAAGCGCGTCCTTTTTTGTGGTATAATAGAGGCATATTAATGCAGAGATGGATGATATAGGAATTCCACAGATGTCTTTTTCTCTCAGTCCATATTCCGATATCTACGATCTCATTATCCCTAAAAATAACTTACTGCGACAAATTAAAGAGTCGGTAGATTTTTCATTTGTCTACAAAGAGTTAATTCCGAAGTACTGTCCAAATAATGGTCGGGGGGCAATGACCCCCTCCGGATGTTTAAGTATCTTTTGCTCAAAAATATTTACAATCTTTCTGATGTAGATTTGGTTGAAAGATCTAGGTATGATATGTCATTTAAATACTTCCTTGATATGGCACCAGAGGAAGATGTAATTCACCCAAGCTCTCTCACTCAATTCCATAAGTATCACCTGCTAGAGCATAGGCAGCTCGCACGCGGGCTCCTTCTTTGCCTTATTTGCCGGAGAGTTAGCCCTTCATCCAATAACTCTTGAAATCTCATTTGGTACATTTTCCTGATGACTTTTAAGCGTAATTGCTCATCTAAACAATAACGAGCTTGCTGTAATAAGTTTGCCGCACTGCGGGTTTCACCCAGCCCCTGAGCGTAGAACCGCACACCCTGTTCGCCACACCAAGCAATTAGACAACCAGCCTCAGATGTGGTCTTAATGGCGGCATGAGTTACTGTAGTCCCAGGACCTAGCATTAATAAAGATAGAGAAGCACACGGAACATGGACACGACCAGATTCGTCATGCAGGCATATTCCTTTATCTTCCTGGTCTATTCGAGCATGTTCTACATATAAGTAGCTCCAACTATCCCGCACTTTGGGCAGAATTCGGCGATTTTTCATCCCATCTTACATTCCTTCCTTGTTTAACAAAATGTTATACATGCATAAATTCATCTTCGATATCAACGTTACTGTATTTTACCAGATTACTGTGACAAATTTACCGTTATATTTCGAGATGACTGCTACAAATACCTCCCATACATATAAAAAAGAATCCCGCGGCTACCGCGGGATAACAGTTCTTATTCTAACTCAATGAGCTTCTCTTGGTAACCCTGGACGAAAAAGCGCTTTCCCCTCTGTGTGACCGTATGCCCTTCAGCCTGCAAACGTTCTTTCTGCCTTTCAATCCCTCCAGGGTACTTCGGATTCAGCTCCCCGTCTTTTTTCAGGGTCCGCCAATATGGCGTTTCCTCCACTCCCCGCTCTTCCGAAGCGTGAGCAACAATATTCATGAATATACCGGCGGTCAGGGGGCAGGTAAAATCTGCTTGATGTTTTTTGGCCAGATAATCCCGAATGCTATCTGCAGTCAGGAGTTTCCCATCTGGCACCTTAGCCATAATTTCATCATAGGCAAGGGGAGGCGCTATAAGCATCTTGGGGCCTCCGTAGCGGGCGATTGCTTTTGGGTCAGTAAGCTCCTTTACTACTGGCATGTCTTTACTGTCCTGGAGCTTCTCGGTATATGACTTTCTAGCCATAGTACTCATCTCCTTTTATTGATTTCAGGCTTTGGCTAACTTTCCTCTAGCTTTATGATCAGTATCTTGCACAAAAACCGCGGCCTAGCCGCGGGATGACAATTCTTTGGATGCGGGACGCCTAAGCAGCGCCCAGGTTTGATTAAGTCTAGCAATAATAAGATATAACCAGCCCTGGGCAGTAGCATATTCAGCGAACTTAACTGCTGCTACGCCGATGATGGCGCCGGCGACGGCATCAATGGTCCAGTGAATCTGCAGATAGAAGGTCGAGAAGATGACTAGGGGACAGAAAATTGAATACAGAATCCGGGTGGCCTTGTTTGGTTGCCGCCAGGCCAAGAGCATTGATGTCACCGACATTGAAGCATGCATGCTGGGGAAGACATGGTCCAGAGGCGAGATGGTCCTAAACAAGGGGACCATGATTCCCTTGACATACCAGATCTGATGGCCCTCGGTAAAAAAGTAAAAGGGAAAATGAACTGCATAGTGAAAAGCGAAGGTGCTGAAAATCAGCAAGGATAAACTGCGGAGATCTCTCCGGGCCACAGCCCGGATGATGAGAAAGATACAGGGCACAAAAAAGCCGTAGTGATACACTGCCCTGATTATCCGAAGGAGAATCCTTGAGTTGTAGCCGAAATAGACTGACAGGTCATTATAGGGCAGGCTCCGCAGCCAGTCATTGAGAAAGAAAATTTCCGGATGATATTTAATCTCCAGCATTTGCACGAAGCGATCGGTGCCTGCAACCAGCAGAGCCAGTCCCAATAAGCCCAGGCCTAACTTCAAAATAAATTTATCCTGCTCATTTTGCAGGGAGAAAGATCTCAGTTCCAGCAAATCTTTTCTGAAAGCGATTAAAAAAACCAAAAGAATTATTGCCAGTTCCATAATTCCCCCCCCTCTCCCATAAGCCTGATGTATTATATCATGCTTCGCATTATCTGCAAGCTGGATTCACATCTGTATGATTATACCATATTTAGCAAATTGCAAATACATAATTTGCTGAGTTCTGTTTTTTATTTTTCACATATACATATAAAGTCTGGGATAAAACCCAGTAATAATTACTTCGGGAGGAATTGACATGTCCTTGCGCAAACTACTATCGTTTTGTCTGGCTCTGCTGATAGTCGCGCTGCCCTTCTCTGCCTGGGCTCAGACCCATCCCCAACAAAAGCAGGATTTTGCAGGAGAAATGGAAAGACAGGCAGCCGAACTGCAGGCTACCGATCCAAATTACACCAAGAACCTCGCTCAGGCAGAAACAGCTGCCAGGCAAGCTTTTGCAGCAAAGCGGCTGCGGGATGCTGCCCTTAACACCCGGGGCAATGATCAGGCCTCACCTGCAGCGACAATCCAATCTGTGCCCTGGGATTGGCTGTGGGTTGGCGACGTGATGCATATCAATAACAAGAAATTTTTTAATGTTTATGCCCTTTACTACTCGCACTCCGGAACTTATAACGGCAACAATACAGTTTATGAATCCAACAGTGACGGCGTCAGACTGCGTCCCCTGTCTTCCTGGCAGCAGGGGCAACCTGTGGCTTTGGGCTATACCAGCGGCAAGAGCAGCAGTGAAGTGGCTGCTGCCCTGAATTGGGCAAAAAACAAATACGGCACTGATGGCAGCACCCCTTACAACTGGAACTTTTTAAACAAGACTACAGACTCTGCCCTCTATTGTTCCCAGCTGGTGTGGAAGATTCACCAGAATATGGGGCTTAACGTAGACAGCAACCACTGGACCTACGTAGCTTTTCTCACAGCGAAGTTTGGAGCAGTTGGAACGACCTTTGCCTTTGCTGCCGTCGCCCCGGATGAAGTCTATTTATCTGACAAGATTATTTACTACCACGCAGATTAAAACAGGTACCGGCCTGGCGGCATCCGCCGGGCCGGCGGATTTTCTATATATTAGATGCATAATCTGCAGATATAGTTTAATGGGATAAAGGGTTCTGTTCTTTTTCATAGAAATAAAATATAGTCATAGTGCTTGTCCATGCTGCATACTCATATATGGGGATGTATGTCCCAATAGCAAAAACGGGGGGTTGCCTATGCCTGAAAACCCTGCTCATTTATTGAAGACATTAAGTACACACAAGACTATGCTGATAGTTCTTGCCTTGCTTATCTTCCTCTCTCCTCTTGCCGGCTGCAAGACTGAGCAGAAAGAAACAGCGGCTTTTTGGGTAGTGGCGGGCACCAACCGGGGGGAGAGCTTTTTGCGCAACAGCCTCGCTGGATATGATGCCCAGGGACGATTGGTAAGCAAAAAAAAGTTGCCTCCTTATTACATCAGCAGCCTTGCCCCGGACAGTCAAGGCCGCCTCTGGCTGGGGCAGGCATGGAACGATACAGATTCCAGCAATTTGTTATTAGTCTGGGAAAATGGACAGCTAGTCAAGGAAATCCCGGTGGGAGAACAACCGGAATCTGGCCTTGTGGAATTTCATGGATCCATGATAGCAGGATGCACCGAAACAGGCATGGGTTTCAGCCTCTGGGAAGTTGACATAACATCCATGGAAAGCCAAGAAGTCATCCATGTGGACCCGGAACAGCATGAGTTCTTATTCCTGACAACCATTGCCGCCACTGAGGATTACCTTGTGGCAGCAGCTATTCACGATGGGCCTGGCGACTCCCACTCCTCCCATGCCAGCATCTATTGGTTTGACCAAGAGTTCACACTAGCGGGGAGCATGTACTTGGGTCCGAATACAGCAGTCTGGTCCATGGCGCCCATGGAAGACGGCAGTATTCTCCTCCTCAACAACAGTGGCTTTGTGCAAAACCAGCCAGACCTATTAGTTTTTGACCCGGCGCAAGGGGAAATAACTCAGAAAATCCAGGGCAGCGGTTTTCCCTTTCGCGGGGTCGCTGACGATGACAAAATTTATATCCTCGACCGCATCTGGTCTTCAACCCGCATCAACGCCGAGCGCAGCGTCACGATTCTCTACAATGAAACAAGCACTACCATTCCCCTTCCAGACGGTCTCGGGGCTGAGGATATTGCCGTAAATGAAGGCATAATCTATCTGGCAGTGTGGCAGCGGGGGGCTGGTTCCAGTGACGGGATTTATGCATTGGATCCTGAGACAGGAGAACTAAAGCAAATCATTGAGCATCAAGATGCCAGTTCAATCCTGGCGCAAGGGAAGCAATAGGATAGATTCCGCCAGACTATGCCAGGCAGCCAGTATTATTGTTTATTATAAACTCACCGGCCCGAGGGCCGGTGGATTATTGCTTTTTGGCTTTTATACGCTTACAGGCCTTGATTGCCCAGGAAATGAGGAGGAGCAGTATTAGGATAACGATGATGGGGGCAACTAAGGCCAAAATAGACATGATTACAGTGCTGGCAGACTCGGCAAGAGAAACTGCCGGATTGGCCGTTCCCGCAGAAGCGGCGGTGGAACCAGTAGAGGCTTCAACTTCGTTGCAATCTGCAGGGTCTTATGCCGGCGGCGGCAGATTCTTGCCTGTCAAATCGCAAGAAATCCCCCCGTTTTTAGGGGGGATTTTCTCTATTTGTGACTATTGTGAGGCTACACGGCTAATCTGAGGTCCGTCTCCAGGCGCTCCAGAGCAGGTAGAGGGCCACTGCGATTGAGCCTGCAATATCAAAATAATGAGTAATCCTCAGGCCAGGGGCTATGGCCACAGCCGCCAGGGCAGTGATGACGCAGAGATCTGCCATTGATTTGGCCTGGTATAATTTGCCCTGAGCGCCGATAATTGCATTTGCTTGCTCATGATTGAGGCGGCGGTAGCGCAGCCAAAAGCCCAGATTGACCATTAATCCCAGTCCAGCGATAGCCAGGCCGGGATACACATTGCCGCCGGGCTCAAAGCGGTTAAACCGGGTTAGAGCCAAAACCAGCATAATCACTCCCGAGCAGCTCAAGGCCACGGCCACCGCCAGGCGGACCAATCTCTCTAATTTTTCCCGGGCAACAATGCCCATACCTGGGTTGCGGGCAAGATGGCGAAAGACCAGCCAGGAGGACAACAAGGCCAATAGTTCCACATTGCGGCGAAGGCAATCAGCCAGTTGGGTGGTGGATTGGCTTAAAATTACAGCAATGCCCGTGGCCAAAGGCGCCCACACGCTTAGGAGCACAGCTGTCAGCAGTGTCCGTTCGCGGCTGATTCTCTGTTCTTGTGTCAGGGCATCCATGCTATAACCCCAGTTTACTAAAGAGATAGACCAGGGGCAGGATCAGGAGGGCAACGGAAACAGGCACTGTGAAGGTGTCGGATCCCCGTTTGGAAAAGAGCTCGACAAAGGCGCAGATAGGACCCACGGTCACTGCTGCAGCAATACAGATATACCAAGGCTGGTGACCATAGAAGAACATGGTGAGAAAGACGGCAGCAGCGGCGAAGGCCATCATTGCGCCGGTGCCCTCCCAGGTTTTGGCCCCCTCAATCCAGCGGTGAATTATATGGCGCTTGCCCCAGAATTTGCCTACCAGGGCTGCAGCCGCATCCCCAAATCCCCAGGCCATGACGGCCACGGGAATAAGCCAGTGCCACTGGCGACCCAGCAATCCCCAGAAGATAAAGAGCAGGAGGGCAAAGGTCAGCTGGATAATGAGCAGCTGCTTGCGCAATTCTCCCCCCCGGGGTCTGCGGTCAACTAACCAGCGCCGGCAGAAAGGAGTTTTCTCCAACAACAGCAAAGCAGGATAGGCCAGAAGGATGAGCAGTGACGCCGCCAAGACTGCAGCGTACCAAGTGTCAAAGAGCCTGACCAGCAGAAAAACCGACATGCTGTAACCTATATGTTGAATCTTCCGGATCCACTCGGAGGGAATCTTCTTGCAGGTGGCCAGAATCGCCGGCAGGGCCGCCAGCACAAGCAAATAGTAAGCCAGCAGGATGATTGCCCCGATTATGTTATTGAGCATCTGCCATTTCCCCTCTTCTTTTCTCCCCGGGCACGGGAGTAATTTTCCGAAATAAGCTTAAAGAATTTCACAGCCTCTTCTATTTCAGCCTGACCAACGCCTTGAGCTGCAATGGCAAAGACTTCGTTATATACTTTCCTGACAGCCGGTCCCGCCTGCAGCCCTTTAGCAGTTAGGCGCACCAGGCTTACCCGCTTATCCTCAATATCCTTGGTCCTCCGGACATAGCTCTTTTCCTCCAGAGAGGCAAGGGCCCGGGACACAGCGGGCTTGCTGATTTCCAGTTCAGCGACGATATCATCCTGCCGCAGGGCCGTCGGTTGCAGGGTCAGGAGATGGAGAAGAATATTGCCTTCGGCGCTGGTCAGCCCCAGAGGCCTGAGGCCATCATTAACCAGTTGCCGGGCAGAGTGAATGATATTGTTTGCATAGACCCAGACGTCAACTATGCTGGACATAGGCAAAACCTTCCTTTTGGTTAACTTGTTAACCTTAATAATTACATTATACTCTAGTTTAGTTAATTTGTTAACTATCTATGCAAGAAAAAATCCCTGGATTTTAAAACCGGGATTTTTCTCTTTCAATATTGCCGTATTTAGCGTGCCTCCTCGGGAAATTTCCCAGCGCTACTACTCCTGAACCGCCCCATGGGGGACAGGCCAGAATCTTCCCTGCCAAGTCCCACCGGCCAGCATCGCTGGAAGTGAGGCGGAAATCATTCCCGGGGATTCCAAACCAGACTGATTTCCTTGCCCTGCTCATAACCGTCCAGGGTTGAGACCAGCGCCGTCAGGGCATTAGTCAGTATCTCCTGGACAAAGGGGACCATAGTCACAGGCTTGCCCCCGATTTCCAGCTGGACAGTTTGCCGGAGCAGACAATCCTCCCGTTTTTTCTCTCCCCGAATTATCCCCGCCAACAGCTCCCGGCAGGACATGCCGCAGAGGCCGCAACACTTGGCATCAAAATCCGGCAGGCGCCGGGGCACCTTTGCCACAACATAGTCCGTAAGTTCAACTGCCTGGGTGAGAACATTGAAAACCGGCAAGCCCTTGTATTCCTTAAGGCCGGTATTGGCTACCTGGCCGGCGATGGCTATGGCGCTGGCGTCCAGCAGATCTTCAATCCCCTCTTCATCATGGGCGCAGATAATCTTGGGGACATTTATTTCTCGGACTCCCTCCAGCACCACCCAATCCTGGTCATAGAATTCCAGGATTTTTTCAATTGACAGGCTAACAGGATAGAGGATATCTGTTTCTTTGAGGCCCCGGGCGGTGACCAGGGAAGCGCCTGCCTGACGATGGCGGTAGGTATTGGTGCCGGGGGTGTCAATGGCGAAAGCCTCGAAGTGGATATCCTTCACCGACCCCACCGAATAGCGGCGGCGGGTCAGCTCGCCAATAATCTTTTCTACAGTGTTGGTCTTTCCCGACTGGGTGATGCCGATAACTGAGAACGCCTTCATGCAATTACCCCCTTGAATTTAATCCACAAGATTCCCGCCCCGCCCACCAGAACAAGGACTATGATTAACCAATCCAGAGCTGACAACTTTGGCCATTCCAGCCAGGTCCGCCGGGGATAAGCCCGAAAGGCCCGGGCCTCCATGGCAATGGCAATGCGCCGAGAACGGATGAGGGCTCCCGCTGTAGTGGGCATGAGAAGATAGGAATACACCTTGATCTTTTCCCTCAGGGGAATAGCTTTCAAATCAACACCTCGGAGCTCTATGGCCACAAGGGAATTGCGAAATTCCTCCACCAGCACAGGGATGAAGCGGACAGCCAGCAGGACCATGTAGGCCAGTTCATACGGAACCCGGATCTGGGCCAGTCCAGTTACCATCTGCTGATAATCTTTCAAGGTCAGCAGCAGCACCGCCGCCAGGATGACGGTGATTCGCAGCAAGGCAGCCAGGGCCGCCAGCAGCCCCCCGGCGGACAGCAGCACATACCCCCGCCATTCCAGGAACACCCTGCCGGAGCCGTTGCTGAGACTTTGAGCCAGGGCCAGAATCAGGAACAGCCAGCGATAGCGTCTGAGCCTTCTGCCCAGCAGGGATAAAGGAATTTTGGCGGCAAGGAGGGCGGCGAGAGAGACAGCCAGCAGCCCCGTCAGCCACAGGGGGTCATTGATGGTGATGGCCAGGGAGGTTATTACCAGGACAAGGGCAAACAGGGTGCGGACATCGGGAAAGCCATGGTTTTCAGTCACAGCAGCCTTCCCCCTTCCAAAGTCAGCGTCTGGGAACAGAGGCGGGCACACAGGGCCTGGTCATGGCTGATGAGCAAATAGCCCACGCCCTCATTGCGCACCCGCTCCAGGATTGCCTGCAGCCGCTGTTTGCGCAGCCAGTCCAAGCCGAGAAAAGGTTCATCCATGATAATAAAGTCCGGCCGTGGCGCCAAAATCGCCGCCAAGGCCAGGCGCTGCTTTTCGCCCTGGCTGAGATTAAAAGGAAAGGTAGCAGCATACTGTTCCAGCTCAAACAGGGCAAGCATTTCCGCCACCCGTTCTTGAATTTTCTCGGGGGAAAGATTTCTGTACTTCAGGGCAAAGCCGATTTCCTCGGCGACATCAGGGGCAAAAAACTGCCTCTCGGGATTCTGGAAGACGTAGCCAAGGAGCCGGCCCCGTGCAGCCAGGGAATAGCTTTCTACCGGCCGGCCAGCCAGCAGCACACGGCCCCCGGTTGGCTTGAGGAGCCCTAAGATCAGCTTGCTCAGGGTGGTCTTGCCGCTGCCGTTTGCGCCCATAAGGGCAATGGTCTGGTTCTTTTCTATACTGAGGTTGATTTCGCTAAGCACCTGGCCCCCCTGGGGCCAACGGAAGTTCACCTGCTCTAAATTAATATAGGCCGTCAAACCCTGCCACCTCCGTATACCCGGCTGAGGCCCTCTTCCCCATCCAGGTCGCTGGCAGCAGCCTCTTCCATGCGGCCTTCCCTCAAGACAAGGATGCGGTCGGCACAGGCCAGCATCTGCAGATTATGCTCTGCCATCAGCACCGCCACCCCCCGCTGGCGCAGGTCCAGGACAATCGCCTGCAGGCGCTGACAGGTCCGGGGGTCCAGCTGAGCGGTGACTTCATCGAGGATGAGGACTTTGGGTTCCAAGGCCAGCACTGCCGCCAAGGCAATCAGCTGCTGCTGCCCCCCTGACAGCTCATTGGGATTAGCCGCCAGCAGCTCCCGGCAGCCCATTTCCTCGGCAATTCTTTGGATTCTTGCCGCAATTTCCTCCCGGGGGAGACATAGATTTTCGGGGCCAAAGGCTAGTTCATTTCGCACCCTGGGCAAAAAGAGCTGGGTCTCGGGATCCTGGAAGACGATGCCTAAACAGCTGGCAATTTGGGGCAGACTGAACTGGGCCAGGTCCCGGCCCTCCAAGAATATTTTCCCTTCTACCTGTCCCGGCGACTGGCGAGGGATGATGCCTGCCAGGGCCAGGCAGAGAGTGCTCTTGCCGCAGCCGCTGGAGCCAATGATTCCCACAACCTCCCCGGCAGCCAGGGAGAAATTGATATCCCGGAGCACCCAATCCCCCGGCTGCCAAGAAACAAAAAGCCCCTCCGCCACTAACACGGAGCTCATCTGATATCTGCCTCAATGGCAAATTTGCACCAGAACTGGCCGAACTCATCTTGACGAGGGATGACCAACAAAGGTCCGAGGCCGCCGCTGGCTTTAGTGCCCAGTGCCTTGCCGTCTTTCAACCAAGCCAGGTAAATATGCTCCGAGCGCAGGACATCTGTCCCGGAATAAGTTACTGCATAGCCGTCGCTGGCCAAGATTGTAATCTGGACCCCTGGGGTGACCAAGCCCGGCTGCACTGCCTCCAACACCTCGGCCAGAGGCACGCCGGTAAAAATATTTTCCTTGGGATCCTTGCCGCTGGAACGCAAGACTTTGGCAAATTCTTCACCGCCCAGAGCGGCAATTTCTTCTATGGATATAGAGCCCACTGTCTCCCCTTGGACTTTTACTGTCAGGGAAGCAGGATCAAGGCTGCCTACTCGGCTGGCGTTGACCCAGGCCAGTATGCCGATTGCCGCCGCAAGGATAAAGATTATGGCGATTAACCCTTTACTCTTCATTATTCTCCCTCCCGGAATGGCGCTAGAACACGGCCGCAATCAGGCCGGCCAGCAGAACCAACACCAAGCAGATTAATGGCAAACATCCCTTGGATATCTGCTTCACTTCCTTCCAAAGACGCTGAATTTTTGCAGTCTAGTCAGGAGCCCGTAAGCCACCAGACCACCCAGGCCGCCGGCCAAAGTGGCGGTCAAAACCATAAGCAGAAAGGGCACCAAGGGCAGACGCCAGATGACCACCCGCATGACAACCGTCATCACCAGAAAGGAACCGGTGAGGTTGGCGGCAACGCCGCCGGCAAAAGCGCGAATGGGGCTGCGGGGCCCCTTTAGAAGCAGATAGACCAACTCTACTGCAAAGCCCGGGGCGGCATAGCTGATGAGGCTAAAAGCTCCATGATTGGCAAAGGGCTGCAAAATTACAATCAGGCCCTGGACCAGGCCAATGAGCAAAGCTGTGCCGGTTTTATTGCCTGTTAGGCCGTAACCCAGCACCAGCCAGAGCATGTAGAATCCGCCGGCCACTACGCCGCCGGGAAGGAGCAGCGGTCCGGTGATGATCTGAACCAAAGGGGTGACCACCGGCTTGATGGCGATGCCCAGGGCAGCCATCATTGTAATGACAACCAAGTCCATTGTGCTGAAGCGCTTAAATATCCTGAAGGACATCCCCTCCCTCCTCTCTTTGGTCTCGGGGGCTGCAAACAGCGGGTCAAGGCAGAAACATTTCACCAGGTCAAGGGGAAAGGGGGTAAACCTGGCAGACAGGACTGTCTGCCAGGCAATTTTCAGCGCCTATTCCCCAACCCGGACGTATTTCAACTTGCCAACCCAGGCCTTGGTGCTCGCTGCCTCCGAAACAAACATCAGGGGGGCGTTTTTTTCACTGCTCAAATCTTCACCGTCCAGAGCATAACAAAGGATGGAGTTTTCATGGAGCGCTTCTTCCTGGGTAATGCTGGCGCTGTATCCGTCTTCTGCTTCCAAAGTCAGGGATTCGAAGTCAGCAATCCCCGCTTCGGTCAGCAGCACTGACAGGGGCACGCCTGTATAGCTGTTGACCTCGCCCTTCTTTTCCAGGTCAATGGTAACGCTCTCCATCTTGCGGAGACCTTCAATGGTGAAATCCTTGTCGCCGATGGTGAACTCCCAGGCAGATTCTTCAGGTTCGTCTGTAGGGGGAGTGTTCGCACAACCGGCAAGCAATGCCAAAACCAGCAACGCCACTAAAAACAGACTTGTTTTTTTCATATGTTCCCTCCGTTCTAATAATTGATGAATCGAAGAAAAAAACCACGCCCGGCGCGTGGTTGCATGACAACCAACAAGTTCCTTTCCGCACCGGGAGGCGCAGGCGTTTCCACCTGCACCCTATCGTCCCTAGGGCATAGCCCCCCAGCGTTAGCCCACAGGGATCGGAACTTGTCAATAAGTATTTCTCCACAAAATGAGATTTTCCTGCCAGGTGAAGGAAAATCTCATTCTTGTCTGTCTTTTCTTTCAAATAAAGGACATCTCCGCTTTCACACCGAATATATCGGTATGATCCTTTCGCCGACAGGAGAAAGGAGAAACTGACGGAGGATATTATGCCTAAATTATTTCTAACCGGCCGCCCCCGCTGCGGCAAATCTTCTGTCATCCAGAAGAATTTGGCTGGGCTTCCCCTAAGCGGTTTCGCCATGCAGCGCCTGACCCGGGATGGGGAGACCTGGGCTTTTCGCCTCCTGGACCTGACACAGGAACCCTATGTCACCCATCTGGAATCAGACACACACTGGGATGATATCGCCATTTCCATGCTTACCCAGGGAAAATGGCAGGGCAACACCCAGGTCTTTGAGAACAATGGCCGCCAGTCCCTGGAAAAATCCCTGAGCTTATCCAGACTGGTAATAATGGATGAGCTGGGCATTTTCGAGAGAGAGGCCTTGAGATTTCAGCAGACTGTGTTCAACATATTGGACAGTGATTTGCCGGTGCTGGGTGTGCTTAAAAATAAACATACCGCCTTCTTGGATCAGGTGCGCGCTCATCCTGCAGTCGTGATTGTGGAATTTCCCGGCACAAAAGCCATTGAGATGGTGGAAGCGCTGACCGCCAGATTAAGAAGGCAGCAGCCATGAAAGGCTGGAGTGCAAAGGCAATTGACTGGTATCTGCGGGCAGGGGAGCGTTCTCAGTATCCTCGCCTCATCCTGGCGCAAATATTGCCCCGGCTGAACAAGGGGGATACAGTGCTGGATATCGGCTGCGGGCCAGGGGTCTACGCCCTGGCTTTGGCCCCCCTTGTAATCAAAGTGCTTGCCCTGGATAAAGACCCTGTGGTCCTGGACAGCCTGACTCGCCAGGCCGACAGCCGCAGCCTAGGCAATATTGCCTGTTTGCCCTATGTCTGGCCCCATTCCCCAATTGAGGAGCAGGTGGATGTAATTATCTGCGCCCTGGGCAGTGGCGAGATCATGACCAGAGACGGCCTAATGGCCATGCTTGCATTGGAGACCCGGCTAATCTTTCTCGTGGCCCCGGGCCAGTATCTGCCGCCCTTTGGCTGGCAGTGGCACCGCTTAAGGCCTGCAGCTAATGCCGAAGCCACTTTGGCCCTGCTGGACCAGCTCAATGTCTGTTACAGCGCCCAAGCAATCTCCCTGGATTTTGGCCAGCCCGTCAGGGATATGGATGAAGCTGCTGAATTCCTGGCAAATTTCCTGGACATTCCCCTATCCCTGGCCGGGAAACAAGCCCAGGCTATTGCCTTGCCCCATGCTCACGGCCTCTACCTACCTAACCGGCGCAATCTGACGCTCATAATCCTGGAGCCATAAATTTATACTGGACAAAAAAACGCTCCCCGGAGGGGAGCAGTTTTTATGCTATTTGTTGCCGACAGGCAACTCGGGCCTCAACAGGTGTTTATTTGTAATAAATCACTCAGTTATTCCCCCAGAAGATGTTCAACACTGCTCATAAATTTATGCCAGTTAACATCCTCCATATAAATACAGAAAACCACCTCATTAATTCCGTTTTCCTTCACAAAGTCCACAATATTTCCTGTGGTAGAAACATTGTAGAACCGGGAATCGACAACGTAAATTTCCTCATAGTGGGGAAGCAGAAACGGCACAAAGGCATTACCGAATGAGTCTTTGATAACCAATACCTTTTCCCCGTTATGGACATCTGTTTTAATCACACTCCAGTTTGCTCCCCCGCTGCTCATAAATGCCAGGTATTTATCGGTAATTTTATTTGCATATTTCATATCAATGATATCAGCTTTTTTCTCTTTGCCGCTGTTATACATCAGGTATTCATAGCCGGTAAAAGGCTTGTAGGCAATAATATGATCGGGGTTTTTCTTGAGGCTATCGTTCAATGTCTTTTTATAGGAGCTTCCCAAAAAGTCTCCAATATCTATCTGTTCATAGCTTTCCAGAGCGACGGGCTGCCGGCCTGTTTTTTCCATAAAGGAAGCATAGGCGTAATATGCTCCAAGAGCTGTCCAGTGATGGTCAGTCCTGAAGTATATATATTCATCGGTGTGGCGATTGAGTGCATCATACACATTGATAGAAGAAATACTATCATCTAGCTTGCTCTTCAAAAAATCAAGAGCATCGTTCTGTGAATCGGTCATTCCCTTATATTTTTTCAGTTTTAAAAATTCGCCATTAGTAGGAGGTATCATGGAATACAACTTAACATCGCTTCCTAGCTTTTGGCTGAATTTGTTAAGAACCTGGGCATAGTACTCAAAGCTCTCCTTATTGAATTTAAAAAGCTGAACAGCCTCGCCATCCACCACCAGCCAGTACCCCACATTGGGGCCGTCACCAAAATCCTTCTTTATTTCCTCTTCCGGGGGCTTTTCCCTTTCTCCTTCGGTTTCCTTCCCATTTTGGTCCGGAAGATCATCTTCGGAGGCAACCAGAGAAACATCCTGGCCTAAAAACTGCAGGGAATGCTGTACATCACGGCTCAATTGAACCATATTATCCCGTAGAATAAAAGTATCACTGAAATAATCCTCGTAGTCCTCTGCATTGTTTCCTTTTATGAATTCTGAAAATGAGAATTGTGGTTTTTGCTTAAGGGCTCTGTTTTCCAGTTTTGAAACTTCAGGCTTATTAAAGTTGAGTAGGTTTGCAACTCCTAGAACTGTGAGTATAACGATGAATGCGATTGAATCTATCCTTAGCTTTTTCAAAACGGCACCTCCATAAAATTCATCGTCTCCGGCATATTTTAGAATTTAAAATACATAAATGGGCTATAGGTCTGACCCGCGAGAAAAATAATCGAAAGGATCAAAACCATTGTATTAAAGACCGGCTTAGCAAAGGCGCCAAATTTGATTTTTTGATTCAGCCGCTTAAAAACCGGTGTACAGCCAATAAAGGCTATCAACAGGAATACCGCGTTGTTCCAGAAATGAATACTGACCTCCGGGCTGGAAAAAGGGGCATTTTTTGCACCGAACATGATTCCAAGAAAGGTGAAGGCCTGACTTAAATCGGTATGGAAAAAGAACACCCACCCTACAAGTACCGCAACCCAGAGATATATTCGGGAGAAAATACCCGGGATAATATCTAGCGGCTTTTTAAGGAATAGTTTTTCAACGCAAATCAAAACAAAAAAGTAAAGGCCCCAAATGATGAAATTCCAGCTGGCGCCATGCCACAGTCCCGTCAGCAGCCAGATAATAAAAAGATTTCTTATCATGAATCTCCTGTTTCCGCCCAAGGGAATATATACATAATCTTTGAAAAAACTGCCTAAGGAAATATGCCACCTTCGCCAGAACTCTGTTGCCGATTTGGATATATAAGGATAGTTGAAGTTTTCCTTATAGGTAAATCCGAACATTTTTCCCAGTCCAATGGCCATATCCGAATAACCTGAAAAGTCGAAATACAGCTGCAGGGCAAAGAGAATAATGCCAAACCATGCCCCGAGCACCGAAAGTCTTGTATAGTCAGTTCCCAGGAAATTAACAGCAACCTTTGCAGCTATATTGGAAAGGAGCACCTTCTTGCCAAGTCCAATAATGAAGCGGTTTACTCCATCATTAAACAGCTCCGCTGTCTCAACACGGTTGTCAATGGCCTCCTCCATATCCTTATAACGCACAATAGGGCCGGCCATGATCTGATGAAATAATGAAACGTAAAGCAGAAGCTTAAAAGGCGATTTTTGCGCATTTACCTCACCCTTATAGACATCCGCTGTGTAGGATATGATCTTAAACGTAAAGAATGATATGCCAATGGGAAGCCCCACGGACCCTAACCCAATATTTGAACCAATAACAAGGTTTATATTTTCGGCGATGAATCCTGAGTATTTAAAGAAAACAAGAATCAGAAGGTTTTCGGCCACAGACAGCGTCAACGCGGCTTTTCCCTTCCAATTATTTTTGTTTTCTGAAATTTTCAAGGCAAGAAACCAGTTTATCAAGGTCGATACAATCAGAATTGAAATCCAGACAGGTTCACCCCAGGCATAAAAAAACAAAGAAATTAAGATTAGTATTACATTACGATAAGTTCTGTTTTTTATGAGGTAATATAAGCCTAAACTCACCGGCAGAAAAATACACAGAAAAAAAAGGCTTGAAAAAACCACCTGAGTTGCCCCCCATAAATTCGTTTTGCCCTTAGTACATTTAAACATTATCACAAGAAGCCTTACTATTCAATTGCAGATAGTTCCTTATTTTCCCTGTGCGTTGGCAGTAATTGGACTTAAATAGCTTTAGCATAGTATCGTTACTGCATTGGTGAGTTTGACCCACAGGTTTCTGCGTCCACGCCAAAACAAAGAATCGGCATAGCCGGTAACACATACCAAGCTATGCCGATATTTTTCCGGGATTGTAGTTCATTCAGACTCACCCTCTACGGGGAGCAGTTTTTATGCTATTTGTTGATTAGGTTGAATTTGCCGATTACAGGCAGGGGTTTGCACTCGCCCTTGTTGGCGCTGACAATGCCGATGATTGCAAGGATGGTAACAATAGCCCATACCACAAGCGAGACGAAGATAATGAGGAAGGGTGTAGAGCTTGCGCGATTGACATAGTTTACCCAGTCTTCCAGTGTTTGTGGATCTCTGTAGAAAATAGCCCTGATAATTGCATTCAATATCCACTGGACAATCCAAAGAACAACGGAGACTATGGTCAGCAAAAGTCCTTGATTGGCGTGAAACTTGGAAAACTTGGAATCTGGCGCAGCAAAGAGAGGAACCAAGAAGAGGAAGGGAATGTAGGCCAAAATACCAAAAAGCTTATTCTTTTCAGCATCCTGGGGATCAACGTAAACATTGGTTTGGGTATCCAAAATTCTTTACCTCCTTCTTTTCATATACATCAAGCATACTAGGATGCAGGAGCAGCCGCTTTATTGAAATTGCGATTTCGTTGTATTATCTTGCGATTGTTACAGAATCTTGACGGAATCTCCACAAGAATGACTGGCGATATGTTAGTCAGGCCGCGTCAAAAGACGCGGCCTGACCTCATTTAAACTTTATGCTATTCGACTGTTATTTCTTCCCCATTATCAGTGTGCATATCCTCTCGTGGGTCGGGCACACAGAGCACATCACAAGGGAAAATCAGGTTGGGATTGGTGATATGGGGATTGGCGGCAATCAAGGCATTGAGGTTCACTCCAAACCGCTGAGCAATAAAGAACATGGTATCGCCGGGTTGCACGGTGTAGCGGCCTTGGAAGCCCGGAGGACAACTGGCGGGGATGCGGCAAGGCGGAGGTGGGGGAATGGGACCGGGAACGCAGAGCACATCACAGGGGAAAATAATCGCTGGATTTGTGATATGTGGGTTGGCGGCAATCAGGGCATTGAGGCTCACTCCAAACCGCTGAGCAATAAAGAACATGGTGTCGCCGGGCTGCACGGTATATCTTCCTTGGAAACCTGGCGGGCAAGAAGCTGGGATGCGGCAGGGCGGAGGTGGCGGAGCGCCGGGAACACAGAGAACATCACAGGGAAAAATCTCATTGGGATTGGTGATATGGGGGTTGGCGGCAATCAGGGAGTTTAGGCTCACCCCGAACTGCTGGGCAATAAAGAACATGGTGTCCCCTGGCTGAACGGTATATCTGCCTTGGAAGCCTGGCGGGCAAGAAGCTGGGATACGGCAGGGCGGAGCGCCGGGCACACAAAGGACATCACAGGGGAAAATCTCATTGGGATTGGTGATATGGGGGTTGGCGGCAATCAGGGCATTGAGGCTCACTCCAAACCGCTGGGCAATAAAGAACATGGTATCGCCTGGCTGAACGGTGTACCTGCCCTGGAAACCTGGCGGGCAGGAAGCTGGGATACGACACGGGGGCGGAGGTGGCGGAGCGCCGGGAACACAGAGGACATCACAGGGGAAGATCAGGTCCGGATTGGTAATGTGGGGATTGGCGGCAATCAAGGCATTGAGGCTCACTCCAAACCGTTGGGCAATAAAGAACATGGTATCGCCTGAAACAACGGTATATCTGCCCTGGAAGCCTGGAGGACAGCTGGCGGGAATCCTGCAGCCTGGCGGCACACCCACACCGGGAACGCAGAGAACATCACCGGGGAAAATCAAGGCCGGATTGGTGATATGAGGGTTGGCGGCAATGAGAGCATTGAGGCTGACCCCAAACCGCTGAGCAATAAAGAACATGGTATCGCCAGAAACAACGGTGTAGCGGCCCTGGAAACCCGGGGGACAGAAAGCCGGCACCCTGCCTGCCTGGCGTGCGCCGATTTCCTGTTTATTTATCCACTGACAGCAATCGCTTTGAATTCTTTCATCCATACTAAATTTAAACCTCCCTTCCATCGATTCTCATTCATCATATGAAAGGAAGGACAAAAGCGTGATACACGCGCCACGCCAGGGACGGGGCTTTTCATGGCGGGCTAATCATTTACCTGTTTCTGCTGCTCTCCAGTTTTTTTGCATGCACGATAGATAGAATACTTGCTTAGATTTAGGATTCGGCCCAGTTGTGCATAAGACAGAGATGAATTTGCGACAATATATGCGATAATTTCCTTTCGCCTATTGTAGTCCATACTGCTAATGTGAGACAAATCATGATTGAACTGTGTTCTGACCAGTCGTTCAATCTGCTTTCTCAGCTCGTCTTCCTCTGATTTTTCAGGTTCACAATCAACATATGAGTCATCATTGGACTCAGCGGTATAACTAATAAACTTACTGCGGGCCAAAATCGAGTCCAGCCCAAAGAGATTGAACAAGAATTCTGTGTTCAATAATGGTTCCCCAGAGTTGTCAAGATAATCATGATAGCTGCTCCAACGGTATTCCCCCGGACTTTTAACAATGCCAGCTTTGACTGGATTGTTGTGAATATATCTGGCACAGGTCAACAGTTGTCTTTCTGACTCAATTGGTTCGCTGTGAAAGCGTTCTTGAAATAAGCTGCCAACCCTGCTATATTTTCGATTGAAATACATGGAATAACGTATATTGATGCTGGCCATTATCTTAGAAATATTGGTGTTGGCTTCTTTAAGTAACAGATGATTGTGATTGCTCATCAAACAGAAGGCATAGAGATCATAACTAATTTTCTTTTTTACCTGGAGAAGAATATCAATGTATCTGAGCCTGTCATGAGTATCAACAAAAATCGCCATTTTGTTAATTCCCCTGGACATAATGTGGTAGATGCCTGATGGACTGTACTCCCGTGGTTGACGTGACACGGATATCACCATCCC